>Ga0325410_1000666_pt1 | contig 36121 bp, 23 predicted proteins | sample PopdelMetagenome_16_FD_206182 | JGI IMG/M metagenome (GOLD analysis project Ga0325410, IMG submission 206182) | Populus deltoides microbial communities from Bellville, Georgia, United States - Xylem-PdIQD-R3 | ecosystem: Host-associated > Plants > Phyllosphere > Stem > Wood/Secondary xylem...
TTCAAGCATGAACTGATAGTTTTCTTTCCCTGTAGTTCCTCCTCATCATATTGCTCTGGCCATTCAACATGTTTTATCGCTCATCTCGCTTCTTCCTCCTCACGTGTATCTTTCACTGTATTGCTGCTCCTCTCTACAAGGTGGAAATTGGTGGCAGAAAATCACAAAATGTGGATATGGAACTTAAATTTTTCGCTTACTAATTCTCTTGGAAATTATTTTTTCTGCAGGTAACACTCCCTGATTTCTTCTTGGCAGACCAACTAACTAGCCAGGTTAGTCATCAGCCTAGGCTGTACTTCAACAGTTCAAAAAGTTGTATTTCAGTAGTGATAAAAAAAAAAAAAACATCACTGTATTGATGTAGGTGCAATCCCTTAGAAGCCTGGAGTGCTACATTTGCTATTACGCTTGGGGGGACTATAAACACAGACGGAACAATTGCAAAAAAAATCCTGTTTTCATAACTTTCTCATTCATTGTTGCTGTGATTCCATACTGGTCTCGCCTTCTTCAGGTTTGCAAGTAGCTAGCCTAGTTGTCGGTGTATCTAACCTGCCGAGCTTTTTAAAACTTTCAAACATGATTTCTTTTTATTGAAATGTGGAAGCGATCACCACCAATTGAAATCACATATCAACAAGTTTTCCTCTTTGTTTCAGTGCCTCCGGCGCTTGTTTGAAGAGAAAGATCCGATGCAAGGATACAACGGATTGAAGTATTTTTTGACAATAGTAGCTGTTTGTTTGAGGACAGCTTACAACATTAACAAAGGGGATGGTTGGAAGGCAATAGCATGGGTTTTCTCATCCATTGCAGCAATCTTTGGCACATATTGGGATCTTGTTTTTGACTGGGGCCTTCTTCGGCGCCATTCTAAGAATAGATGGCTGAGAGACAAACTCCTTGTCCCTCACAAATCAGTATATTTTGGAGCCATGGTTAGTAGCAAAAGGAGGAACCAGAAAAAAAAAATACCTACAGTTGATAAATCTTAACTTCCCATAAAATATAAATCACTCCTAAAAGGAACATTCATTTGATTTACAGGTCTTGAATATATTGCTGAGATTTGCTTGGCTGCAAACAGTATTGAACTTTAGGGTTACTTCCTTGCACAAAGAAACAATGATTACCCTTGTGGCCAGCCTCGAGATCATTCGCCGTGGCATGTGGAATTTCTTTAGGTAACAAAAATTTTAGATTTGAGAAGTTCAAGATCCTTAATTATCAAGAATCTCTTCAATTTTTTGTTGAACTGTCAGGTTGGAAAATGAACATTTGAACAACGTTGGAAAATATCGAGCATTCAAGTCTGTGCCTTTACCTTTCAACAATGTGGAAGATGATGATCACGATGACTAGTGTCTTTGGTATTGTGGTAGTTGTTGTTGTGGTTTGAATAAAATTGTTTTATAAAAAATATTTTTGGTTGAGGTTAATTTGATATTTATGTATATTTGGTTAAAACTGTAGTTGTAATTGAGATTGAACAAAAAGTAGTTTAATGTGTTTGGTTAATAATGTTTTTGAAATTGAGGTTATAAAATAATTTTAAAGATATATATATTAATATTGATGGTTTTTAATTTAAATATTGTAGATTTAACTATTGTTATTACATTATGAAATAAATAATATTTTATATAAAATATTTTTTATTGTTCCATTAAACTATCTACAATTCCATCACGTATGAAATACATCTGACAAGGACTACAGTTTTTTTAGTTTCTTAAGCGCGCAACAACATCATGTAAAATATAATCAGGAACTAAATTGGGATTGCAATCAAATTTTGCAAATGCTACATCATCAAATGATCTCTGTCTAATTTCTGTAGTGTCATTGAATAATGTTAAACACTAGTTTTTCGAACAAAATATAATTTTTTATTTTTCATTTTACTGGATTAAACCTAGTTCAATACATTTTGAGCTTTGAACTGGACCCGATCCGGACAAAACCGGTCTGACTGGAACAATGTACCACGCTACACTATTCATGTTAATTAATTCATGAATAGTACAGTGTAGCGTGAACACTGTTTATACTAATTAATTTCATCAACAGTGTAAAAGAGCAGCATTTTCTTGCTTCTCTTTTCCTGCGTTTGCAAGGCCGACCATGTTTCTCCAAATGATATTTTAGTCCTTTTTATCAAAACTAGTTCAAGATTCTAAGATATTTCATGGGTAGAATTTGTAGTGAATGAGGTTGTCCTTCTCTTGGTGAGGATTACCATAATTTGTGGCATTAATTTCATTTACTCCCGGACAATGAGTAGACTCTTCTTGGTCATAATCATTTCTTCTATCCATCTCAATGGTCGATTCCATATGCTCCCTTCCTGCATATTGGAACAAAATTTGAAGTCTGAACTTCTTAATTGGAGGAACCCATTGAAACTGTGATGAGATCAGAGAGATGCATCACCACTCTGTTCAAAGTAGATTTCTCTGGCTGAAAATCGTTACTCGTCTCAACACCGCGTCCAACATCCATATCCTCCAATCCTGAAAATAATATTGCATATAATACAGAGCTATAGTCCTTCGCAGAATTAAAACCAAAATATCTTGCAGATTTGAATTTACGGGGTGAGGAAGATCAAAAACTTCATAAACTCGGCCAATAAAAAAATCCTTTGCTTATAGCTTCTTCTTCTTTGTAACCAACTTAAAACAGCTACAACCATTCTTGGTCCATTTTTCTGATCTCTCCATGGTTTCTTGCTTCTTATTCAACATATAAAAGGCCATATTGATGCTTTGCAACTCAGCTGACAGATCACCCTTTTTATTTTCCCATACCTGAAGCCTGAAGGTGTGTCTCTGCTTGGGCTGCAGCTCTTCAAGGGGTTTGTGGTAACAACACCAGTATCACAACTTTTCTTCGCACAAGAGTCGTCAAAACCAGGGCTCTCCACCTTAATACGCCAGGCAATAAAAGCATCCATTTGTTTATTCAGCAAAGATGCTTCATGCTTCATCTCGTCCAACTTATCCTTGGAAAAAGTGTTAAACTTGTTAAGTTGTTCATCAAGTTTCTTAAAGAACTTAACCTCTAGTTCGCCTCCTTCTTCAGACTCCCTCAGGAACTGAGTCGTGTAAAACTTTCTACAGCCATCTTGGGGCAGCGAATTAACATCTATCACTTGGTCCTCAATATCTCCTTTACTGGAGAGATTGGTAGATTGCAGGTTTAGTCCACTGAAGTCTGAAGGGTCTGTGCAAAGTTAATTTGTGCTGTATGGATCTCAAATGTGTTGAGGGTTGCCTGCTTTGCTTGTACTGCAAGATCTCTCCCAGTATTCTTTTTAAGGCCATTATAATCCATGTAAGCACCGGTCCACTTCTGTTGCTTGAACTGCTTTCCGAACTTCATCTTTCCCTCGTCTCTTCCAGATTCACCTTCACTAGATATGCCTTTGTTAATTATTATTACTATCTGTATCCAAGAGATTAATACTGCACGTTTAGTTTCAGCAAAACAAAAGAATAGACTCTGGGATTATGTTTTAGCATTAATTAGGAAGGATCTGAAATCTTGTTGATCCAAAATTAAATCGATTAAAACCTGTTAATTTTTTAAAAAAATTACTTTTAAATAACATGATTTTGAATTTGATTATTTTTTAAAAAATACATTAATTTGAGTCAATCAAAACCAATTCATGAAACCTGTAACTCAATCCTTATACTGGATTAACTCCAAATCAAATTTAATAACTTGTTTACTCGGATATTATATTATAATTCATTAAGATTGTAATAAGAATTCATCATAAATTATGAAATGAGAAAGGAAATATTATACTACCAACTAAAAAGTAAAACCATGTTAATATATTTTTTAAATCACTTGATTATAAGTTTCGTGTCGTAACTTACTGAATAACATATAAAAGTAATATAAAGTTGCGGGTTTAAAACTTGGGGTGCCATATTTTTTTCTCAAATAGAAAAAAAAAAAGAAAAGAAAAAGTCAAGCATTTTAAAAGAAAGTGGTGCCTTATCTCACTTGGTTAAATTAGAAAATCTATATATGATCACATATTTGAGCAAGTGAAGGTGGGTTTGAATGTGCCAGTTGGTGAATGCAATTAAGACTAAAGGAGAATAATTGGCCAAAGTGGCTTGCAGAGTGAATGCAATGAGAAGAATTATAGGAGGGAAGACAGCCTGGAGCTTGTTGAAACTTCTTGCAAGTGTTGGCCAAAATGGGCTTGCAGAGTCCTCCTCATAAATCAATTATCAGAAGGAAGGAAGCCCTGCAGCATGTCGAAATTTCTCGTAAGTAACCCAGAAAACAAATTGCCATGGACCAAGTCTAGACCACGTAGGAAAGAATCCCTTCCATAGTGCTTTCAATCCCTCCATTCTAACTGTCTTCACCAGACAATCGTAAGAGCTCTGATATACAGCCTTGCCATCCTTGCTTGCTGCCAGATTCATCATTCTTGTCTTCACAACATCAGCTGGGCAACTCAAAGCAGTTGCAGAAAGTCCTGACATGATGGATGCTAATGTGTGGGCATAGATATTATCAGCAGATATATGATTCTGGATGATAAATCTTTTTGCATGGTCATAACATGCTAATTCTCCCATGTTCACCAAAAAGGCTCTTTGGATGTTCGGGAAAACTCCTTTCCACAGTCCGCCAAAGCCTTCTGCCTTTATAATCTTGCTGAAAGCATCAAGAGGCCCCGAGTACCTTGGTTGGAGACCTTGGTTCACAATACGACCATCTGCTTGCATCCGCACCTTAACCAGATCAGCAGGGCTAGCCACCACCTGTAAAACTAATGGTAAAAAAAAAAAAAAAAAAAACTGACGGGAAACTGTCCACCAGTATGCAGAAGTTTACACATTAAATTAGTATAACTTAAGGAATTAAACAGCTGGGTGCTAGATTTATTGAGATAATCCTAGTCTATATGCATCTCTCCACAATGCTAATGATTTAAAATTCTGAGTCAATGCTTGGAAATGTTGAATCTTTGAGAAGGGTAAACTGTACACAAACAATTATATTTCTACAGAGACAAACTGAAAGGTAATATGGTTGCCTTTCCTCAACTAATTTTGTCAACTGATAACCAACCAAGGAACCTGTGGAACAGCAAAACCAATTTTTCCAAACATAAGAGGGAGATTGTCTTAATCTCGACAGCAAGGATGGAAATTCTTCTGTTTGGATTGTAATACTAGAAATCATTGGAGCAGCACAAGTAACGTTGTGAATACCAAACAAATGTAAAAAAATCAAACCTATTGGTACAACTACCTATAATAAATAAATAACTAACTGTCAAGGATATCCATTAACTATACCATTTGCTAGCTCCATAAGCTCTCAGTTTTTGTTTGATCTGCTAATTAATTGCAAAATTCTAATGCTCAAAACTAATTGAAAATTGTAGCTTTTGGTTTATACTTTTGATCACTTTCTTTCATGGTCTGAAAGAAATCACTAAGAGCAATAATGATTATATACACCCCTCTAATCAATTCAGCATATTCAAGTACACCCCATCTTTTAATCTTCTTCTTTATGAATTACTACACTCACATTTATATCTCAATTACTGAAAAATCTCAACTTTTAAGGGAACTCCTTTAAAAAAAAAAAAAACAAAAGGAAAGGAAAGGAAAGAAAGGAAACTTGACAGAGAAGTGAGGTTTTCGTCCTTACCTGAGCAATTACGCCAGAAAGTCCACCAAGGAGAGCTTTGGTGGAGAGAGAAACAAGATCACCACCACCGCCACCAACTTCATTGTTAACCACCACAAGATATCTCAAATTTTCATAGCCCACAATTCGAATTGGAGTGTAGAATAGGTGTCTTAAAATGGCAGGAGAAAGGCCCTGGTAGAACCCGAGAGGACCCTGTTGGCGAATGATCTCGGAGGCCACCACGAAGGCGTTGGTGGGTTTAGTAGTGGAGGAATGGAGCTGGAGCCGGGTCTTTGTCAAGTCTATCGGGAAAGTGGCTGTCTCCGCCACCATGGCTGACAGTGAGGTGAGGAGGATTTTTGTGTGGGTTTTTGGTTGCTGGTGGCCATGGCTTTCGTTCATGGGAGACGGAGAGCACAAGAATGGATGGATTTTGCCGAGAAAACCCGTCACCTAGGACTTAGGTTTTTTTTTTTAATTCTTTTTTCTTTAAATGGGGGGGAGGGGGGGGGCATTTTTCATTTCTAAGAGTAAATTATATTGCAAAACAAATTAAATAATATTTTTAATCTTAAAAACTGTTTAATTAATTCCTTTATCTATTTCATGTTTTTTTCAATTTATTTTGTTTTTTGTTTTAAAAATAAAATGAATAAATAACATGAAAAGATAGATGAAAAAAGAAAACATTTCTTAAAATAAATTAACTCTTAAAACTAAAGGAAGCGTTTAATTCATTTTTACAATACTAAAAGGATTGATTTATAAATTACTCTCTCTATTTTTAATTAAGTTGTTTACTTGACATTTTAATATTTTAAATTTTGAGTATACAGAAATTGGACCTGATGTTTTTTTGTTTGCTATCCTGGTCAGGACCCGAAACCATAGGGGAATGGTGCTGGGGCCAATAACAAGGACGAGGCACACCCAACCAGGCGCCTATTTCATTCAAATGAAGACACGCAAGGCAACACATCACTTGTTCACGGGGAAGCCACAATGACCAGGTTAATGGAAATGCAAATAACAGTTAATTTTAGTTTAGTTTAGTTTAATTTGTTAGATTTTAAATTTATTTTTTTTAATATATATAATTTTTAATTCTTTCAAGATTACTGAAGCTTATATAATTATTAAAATATATATATAAACTGATATAAACATGTATATTAATTTATAAAAATAAAAAAACAATTTTATCACAGCAGCATTGATCGCTAGCATGTTAATCAATCGATGGAAAGCTCTCAAAAATTGCCTCACCTTGCATAACGAGAAATTTCTTAATAGTATCTTACATTAACATTAGCAATGAACATTTATTATAATTTGTAATTAAGCAATTAGGGAAGATCAGAAGTTTCCTAATAGCATCTTACACTAACATTAGCAATGTCCATTTACGCACGAAACTTATCATGCTGCTCGCAAGGAGGTTTGGATAAAACCCTACTTGCTCTAGTACTTGTAGCATCAGAAGAGGAGCAGGATTCAAATTTTAGATGCGAAGAGGAAAGTAAGGCAACTAAAAGTGCATTGATATGGTGTCAGTGCTTGTTTTCCAGACAAAAATACATAAAATCATTCAAAATCAAAATCAAAGCAAATGAAATCCGAGACTTTTCATCATGCTGCACTAATATATTGGTCATTGATCTATGTGCACAACAAGGTTAGGTGAGGGTGAGGGAGGGAGAATCAACAATGGCCTCCTTTTACTAAACCTATTTGTTTATAAATTAAAACTGTAACTTTGTGAAATTTCAAAAAATTGACTATTATGCGGTTTCAGAGAGCAGTTATATTACAGCCACTCAATTAACACAATTGCAGTTCCCAATTTAATTTACCTCATGGATGACATTTCCAGACGATAAACAAATCGAGAGCTGAACATCTATGATGCAGAAATTTTATGGGGAAGAAGAAATGAAAATGCTAACAAACACTGGAAATGACCTTGATCCACTCTTTAATGGAGTCCAAAACAGAAGCCTTGTAATCATCACCAGTCGGATCATGTGTGTTTGGTATTGCGATAACTGTTATGATTGTGATTTGAAAAAAATTATTTTATAAAAAGTATTTTTAGTTGAGGATGGTTTGAAAAAATAGACGTTTGGTTAAAACTGTGGTTGTGATTAAAATTAAACAAAAAATAGTTTAATGTGTTTGATTAAAAATGCTTTTGAAATTGAAGATCAGCAATGATAACCGAAGAAACCATCAATTTATACTTTTTACAAGTTTCAACCTGGGAAATACACACTGTTCACGTAAACAATTTTTTTTCCTTCGGTGTGTTAATTTATTTAACATTTAAAAAAAAACTAGTTGAAAGTGAATTAAATTCACTCGCATTGTAATATGAACAATATTTTTTTCTCGAAAAACTAGTATAGAGTGAATTAAATTCACTCGCACTGTAATATCAATTTTATACCTGATAATATTTTATCTAATTTTATTACACGCTCACAAAATTATGAAAATTATAGTTTTTATCGGCTGAATTTTGTACGTAATGGAATTATAAATAGTTTAATGGAATAATAAAAAATATTTTATATAAAATATTATTTATTTCATGATGTAATATGAGTAGTTAATTCTACAATATTTAAATTTAAACCATTAATATTAATATATTTTTTTAAATTATTTTATAATCTTAATTTCAAAAGCATTCTTAACCTAACACATTAAATTATTTTTTTTCAACTCAATTTCAATCACAATTTTAACCAAATATCTATTTTTTTAAATTAATTTTAACTAAAAATATTTTTTATAAAATAATTCCTTTTAAACCAAGTCCGGAGCGATACCAAAAACACTATAAGAAAAAAAAGATGTTCTCTTTCGTTATCCGAATCAGGTTTTCCTTCCAGTAATAAAGCACGAACTAAAAGTAACAATCATTTCTCCTGCTATTGTTCTTCTAATGAAATCTCTTCTAGTGCTCTAAACAAAACTTGCTGCAACTCATCTTCATAGTTAACTCCTACATTGTTACAACAATCAAAATCCCACCAAAATTTTAACCCTAGATTTCTCTCAAAAGCTTCCTGTCACAAAGAATAATAAATAAAAAAAAAACATTAAATGGCAAGTGCTTAAACTGATCCGTTAAAAAAGCATTTGTATACGATACCTCTAGTGACTTGAGAAAGAAATCGCGAGCGAGAGAGAGGAGGCCGTGCTTGCAGAGAATTTGAGCTTGAGAGAAGAAATCGGAGGCGTCGCCTCCGTGGAGATGAGACTCAGTGGAAATTGGCATAGCTGTCAAGAATTTCTTGAATTTAATCATCGGTGAGTGTGTCTAGAATTTTTCTAGATTGCTTACTAATGATGGAGTTGATTCTTCCATTATTTACAAAACCCTAGAGAAAGGGAGTTGTGAGAAGAGAGAGGTGAAGTTTGAGAGGTAGAGGGAAAATAGAAAATTTCTATGAATTGTTTACTTTTATATTTTCGTTGTCAAATTATTCATATGTTTTCAATATAGTTCTCAACATCAGCCATCGACTCCAGAAGAGCGGGTGCAAGAGCTCAGATCGATTCAAAGCGACGGAGCTTCTTCTTAGAGAAGAATGGCGAGAATCCGTACAAGTCTACTCTCATTTCACCGATCTCTGTCAAGACCGTATCTCTAAATTAGTTTCAGTTACTATTTCAAACAGCGAAGAAAGTGGGACAGAGAAGACATGTTTCTGAGAGCATAAATTTACTCTAAAATTATTCTTATTTTATATCCCCGTCCATGTCCATTCAACCACATCTCTATCTATTCAACCAAACATGATTTTTATTTTTATTTTCTTCTGTCCTGGAATACTAACAAAACGTACCTAGGATACATCAAAATCACCCAGACCCAGATCACCTCACCAAGCTCCTGAAATAAGTCTCTTTAGGCCTGAGGCAGAGGAGAATGGACAATCAAATGAGGAACTTGATAAGGTTAGGATTTTGAGTGTATTGGATGTGAATTATCTTGTCTAGGATTCAGTCCGAGCTAAAGTCTTAGGTAGGAATAGTGATTGTTATGGTGTTGGGTTATGAGTTCTGGCTTCATTCGTTAACCACTCTTGCAATCCAAATGCTTGACGCTTGCATGTTTGGGATCATGCACTAGTTCATGCTTCTATGGATGTCAAGGCAGGCGAAGAGATCACATCTGCATACTGTGATGTGCTTTCGCCATTGAGCAAGCGAAAGGAAATGCCAAAGACATGGTTTTTTCGTTGCATTTGCAGGAGGTGCAAATATGAAGAAGAAATGTGTTCTAAGCAAGAGATGAAGAAAACAGATCTAGAGATAGGGTTGATAGAGGGATTGATGTGGGCAGTGCAATTTTTAGGCTAGAGGAGGGTATGAGAAGATGGATGGCGAGAGGAAAGGGGAGAGGCTATCTGAGGGCGTCATTTTGGGCTGCATATTTTGAAGCTTATGGCTTGGAGAAATCAGTGAAGAGGAGGGGAAGTTGGATTCCAGCTTTTTGGATATACTGGTGTACTGTATACTAAGAGCGTGTTTGGCAGTGTGGTTGCGGTTGCTTTTCAAATAGCTTTTCGTGCCGAAATACATGTCAATGATGTTTTTTTATTTTTTAAAAATTATTTTTGACATCAGCACATCAAAACGATCCAAAAAGTACAAACCGCACTCAATTTTAGCAAAAAAAAAAATTCAAAATTTGACGAAACGCAGTTACAAACGCAATGCCAAACACACCCTAAATAGGTGTCACGCGGCAACGATAATTTGATTCAGCCTAAATTAATTTTACTAATACACAACCTATAAGATCACATTGGAATAAAAAAATAAAACAGAAAAAATCATAAAACTCAAGACTTATAATTTAGGTAATGTTTGGTAGTGTAATAATAGTTATTTTTTAAAGTATTTTTTTTAATATATTAAACTAATATTTTTTTAAAAGAAATCTATTTTTGACATTACATATTAAAACGATAAAAAAAAATTGTTTTGAAGCAAAAAAATCAATTTTCTTGAAAAGCATGACTTTACTGCAATAACAATCCATACCTTAATGTCAATAAATAAAATTGAAAAAAAATCAATTTAAAAAATAATACTAGAGAAAAAACTCAGGTCAACTTGAGTTAACTCGTCTGATCTATAATCTGCGTCAAGAAATTGAGATAAAAAATTAATTGTTTAAAAAGAACCTAGAAAAAAGATAGAAGTTACATTAATTAAAAAAAATCGAAAAAAAAAACTAAAGTAAACCCAAGTTAACTCGATAAACCCATGACTTGTAATAATCACACATAAAAGAAAGCAAACAAATTGATAGAGCCTAAGGTCTAATAACCTAATGTCAATGTATGAAATTAAAAAAGAAGAAAAAATATTGAAAAAAAAGTTCGAGTCAACTCGGATTAACTTGACTAACCCGCGACTCGCGACATGAGATAGTAATAAAAAAAATAGACCTGGAGAAAAAGACCGAAGTTAAATCATAAAAAAAAAAAGAAGCAAGTCAGCCAAAGTTAATTTCATGAATTTACAACTAGGGATAACCTCACAAAAAAAAAGGAAAAAATAACAAAATTTAAGGCTCAATAACCCAATGTTGAAAGATAAAATTAAAGAAAATAATCAATTTAAAAAAAAAGAAACACTGAAAAGAGAAATCGAGTAAATCCAGGTTAACTTTATTATCCCGCAACCAAGAATATGAGATTGAGATAACCCCACAAAAAAAATAATTAAGTTCAAGGCCTAATATCCAATGATGAAATTGAGAAATTAAAAAAAACCCGATGTTAAATCAAAATAATCTTTGAAATTAGTGACTCAAGTTATGAGATCAATCCTGATATAAAAATTAAATGAAAGAAAATAATCAAAAACTAAATTAGAAAATAAATTAAATTAAAAAAATAGCAATAAAAAGGAGGACCAAAATTGAATAAAAAAATTAAATGAAAGAAAATGTTCATTGATGGAATTGAAACAAAAAAACAAATTAAAAAAGAACTAAAAAAATCAATCAAAATAATGATGATCAAATTGGATAAAAAAAATTAAATGAAATAAAATATCCAAAGATAAAATTAAAAAAAAAAACTTCAAAAAATATTAAAAACAAAACAAATATCAAATAAAATAATGAGACCAAAATTGAAGTAAACAACAACTGGATGACATATTTGATTTTTAGAGGGCCCGACACGAAAATCAAGATGTGAAGAGAGAAAAGAGAGGTGAAAAGAAAAAATATTCATCGGTGATCAATCACACCTCCCCCGTTTACATGCATCATACCATCGTGTAAAGTACAACACGTCGCTTCCAACACTATCGCGGATGGTGACATTTGAACACTGAGAGGTGCCACACACACCGTCTAAATAATGGGGGCGCCTCCTTACTGGAGCGTTCAACTTTTTTATTTTTTATTTATTTTTATATATTTTTAAAAACCTAATTATCCCTCATTTAAATTGACTATAAGAAAAAAAATGAAAGACCCAATTGACCCTAACCGCCAGTTTTATTTTTAAATATGTAAATGTAGTATGGTTATTTAACTGTGCATTTGAAAGTTAAAAATACCAAAAAGCTCTTATACCCGGCTTTAATTTTTTTTTTAACTTTAAAGGATATAGAAGTTATTACATTGTTGATTTAAAATGTAAAAATACTTATTTAACCCTAATTAATATGATAATGATTAATATATTCAATTGAAATATCTTTATACCCCTAAGACCATGTTTTTTGAGTTTTTTAAGCAAAGGCAAAACAGTATTTTTATTGCTCTAATCTACAGAAAACCGTGTCTTGGTGCTTGATTCCTCTTAGTTTTATATATATATATATATATAATAGTGTTGCAAAAGCCGTGGGATCTAGGTTTTTTTTTTTTGTAATAGTGTTGGAATAGCTGTGAGACCTGATGAGAGAGTACTGAAGACTTTTATGCAAGCGTTTAAAGAAAATGGTGTTTGGTGGCTATGGAGAAAGCACTAAAGTTGGGAAGCACGTGGAAAGGTGGTCAAGAAACAAGCCTTGAGGAGGGGGTGGTCAAGAAACAAGCCTTGAGGTCCCTCCTTGACTCCTGACACTCATGAACCAAAATTATTGAGCCGGTAGCAATGCAAGGATTTTTTTTTATTTTTTTAGCATTGTAAGTTAGTTTTGATCAATATGTTATAGATAAAGTTTTTCTGGGCTGTGTCTATAATTTTGTTTGCACCATTTATAAGAAAATACGCTTGCAATATCCGGTAAAAACTCGAAAGAAGTAGTACTTCTTGAGTACTTTAATCATGTGCCGATCGACATTACAACATCCATATTAAATTTATTGTTCCTTGGGAGAAGCATGGGCAGATTGCAAAACTATAGTTTTTTCCGCAATCTGATAGCAAGCACTTGAGCTGTTGAGCACCAAAACCATCAGGCGAAACTTCTAGTTATGGCCGCAAGGACCCATGGAAGCAATTTGGGGCTTGCAGCGGAAATTTTTCTTTTTTCCTTTTAGTCCTTCGATGAGGATCTAATCAACTTGCCACTCTTGGAACAAGGGATTTGAGCATGATCCCAAATCAGGTATATGAAAATGCTTAATTATCAATACCTGACATTTTTTTTCCACTAACAAGAAATAATATATAACCTATTTTCCCCCATTATAAAAGTGAAGATAAGATTTATTTCTGTTGACCAAGAAATGGTGACGTAAAACAACACGAATTTATGACTAATACAGTGACATCCTCTTATGGGAGCAATGAAAAGGTGAATTGTAACAGCAAAGTGACTGGAGTACTCCCGGAACAACCTGAAAACCTAAAATATCAAACGCCAGTCATTCTCACCAGCTTATTGTAGAGAATGCGGTCATCCCTCCCCGTGTTGCTCTCCAACAAAGCACTTTGCACAAGTTCCTGATGCCAAAACAAACCATTACAAACTACAAAAAGAACATCTGTGCAGGTGTGCAGCTCTTGATTGGGGAGGGGGGGGGGGGGGGGGGCCGGGGTTGCTAAGAAGATACAGAAGCACAATTCTCACCTTGACATCCCTGTGGGATAGAAATTTCCCCAAGTTGTGGATAATCAACCTCATGTCTTCAACCTGAACAGGCAACAGTTAATCCTCAACATGCCCAAAAACAACAACAATGAGCAAAATAAGGAATTTTAGTCTTACCCTGATGTAGCCAGTTCGATTCCGGTCAAAAAACCTGAAAGCCTGTCCCATACAAGAAATATTGATAGCAGGTAGATGAAAGAACAATATTGATATTCTTAAATTGCACAAAAAGAGAAGGGAATCAAGTTTCTGAGAACATACCTCCAACAATTCCTTATCAATCACAGCCTCCTTCCCAGACAGCTCTGTCTTCACCTTGTCATCTTTTTTATCAGACAAATCTGCACCAGACTTGGGTTTTGACTCTACATCTTTGATGTCAGTTTTATCTTCGGCAACTTCCTCAGCCTCGTCTTTTTCGTCGCCAGCCAGAGGTTCATCATGCTCAGCATCCCCACTGGTCTTCCCCTCATCTTTTTGCTGTTTACCATTTTACCCAATAAAACAACTAAAACAAGATGCCGTACAGTATATAATTGAATCTCAACGAATTACAGGAAACCATTACTATCATAAATCATCAAACTTGAACTGGACATGCAATCCAGCTTAGACTTCCCCAACTTGATATCTGACTATTTTGCACGAGAACTTGACTGAGATTATAATATCTATAATAAAAATTGAAAGGAAATAATCTTGCCTCATTAGATGAATCATGTCCAGCATCATCCATTTCTTCATATTCTTCAGGATCCTCCATTTCTTCACATTCTTCAGGGTCTTCTTCTGGGTCTTCCTCAGATTCACTTTCTTCTTCCTGCTTTGTCTCATTAATAGGATCAACAGAAGTATCCTCCTCCATGACAGTCTTTTCATCATTTGGCTGATCTGCACTTGACATTTCACCGTTTGCAGATTTAGCTTTCACAGGTAACTCACTAGTCTTCAGGCGCTTTCTTGATGATTCCTTGTCCATGTCCATGTCCATGTCCTTCTCCTTCTCCTTCTCTTTCTCCTTCTCGTCTATTTCCTCCCGCTGCCTCTTGTATTGATTTCTTTTGGTTACGAATTTTATTCGTAGCTTCTGCATGTAATATAACATAGAAAGATGCCTTGGTAAATGAATCAAGTAATGTTCATGTTGATTGATTACACATTATGAACCAACCTGGAGAAATGTCAAAAGACGAGAGCCCATTTGATACTGAAGCATTTCATATAGAGATTCAGCAAATAGTGAAAGCTGAAAAAGTAGGAGAACAACAACGGGATGAGGGAAAGCAGTTACATTTCTCTAAACACTACAACGACCTTCATTGAGTTTAGGCATGCACAAAGGAAAAATATAACACAGTATTATAAAGGCAAACCTCAAATGTTGATTCTTCAACATCCTTATCAGTGTAATCCAAAAGTGAGTCCAGTGAAAGTGATAAAAAACGCGGCTGTAGCAAAAAATGCAACATTAGGAAATAATACAAGTGTAGGCAAGGTGTTCCAAATTGCCAGTCAAATTTTATTTTTTTGACAACACAATGACAGTTAATATGAGTTGCTTTTGGCAGAATATTTTCAACGTAGGAGTTAGTAACACAACTATGTGCGAGGCAATAAGCAAAACCTACTTTAGATTCCTTGTTGCCTTTTGTTTTCAAAATAAACCCAGGATGTCTAGGAGGTTCTTCAGGCTTTCTCTTTTCCTTAACTTCTTTTCCATCCTTGTCCTTTTTCTCTTCCTTTGATTTTTCATCATCCTTCAACTTTCCTCCCTTGCTATTAGCACTATCCTTCAGGGCAACCTTTAGCCTGTCAGCCTTAACTTCAGTTTTAGTCCCTGAGCTGCTTTTCTGGTCAATTTCCTTTTCATCCTCCTTGACAGCCTTGATTTTGTTAAAAATTGGCACACTAGCTTGCTTCTCTGCAATTGGGGATTTCGACTTGGTGTTATGAATTACTTTCTTCTCTGAATCTTTTGCCTCACGCTCCTGGTTTCCAGTTTCTGCTGTTTTTTCCCCAGTGTTTTCTGTTTCTTTACCTGCCTGAACAACCTTTTCCTCATCCTTTTTGTCATCTTTCTTAAGGTCACCAGTCCCGCCACTGGCTCCTGCACCAGTGAGCTTTCTTTTAAGTACTTTCTTAATTATTTTCCTTTTTATGGTTGTTTTGATACCAGTACCTTGCGTAACTATAGGAGTGCTGGTATCTGAAGTATTCTTTGGTTTATCTTCAGTGCAGTCCTTCCCAGCTTTCATCTCAGACTGCAAGTCATTTTCTTTATTTTGAGTAGATTTTCCCACTGGTACCTTTCTTATAACTTTTTTTCTTACAAAAGTTTTAACGCCGGAAGTATCAGCAGGAGATTCACTCTGCTCAAGTGATATCTCAGATCTTCCAGAGTTTCCCTCAACACCCTCATCTGCCAGTTCATTCTTTTTGCTGATAGAATTCTCAGAATCAGCTGTCTTATTAGTGACCTTCTGTTTCACAATTCTCCGTATGATCTTCTTTCCAGACTTCATGGTACCAGCTGTCTGCAAACCAGCAGCTCCCCCCTGGTCCTTCTTGTCGACATTCTTGCCTTCGTCAGCTGTTTCAGGTTCATCTTTTTTCTCAGCTTTCTTATCATTTTCACCACTCCTGCATTCAGTTGTTTTACCTTTTATGTAATTTCCATCTTTATCCTTTTTGTTGATGACAGAAGAGGCAGACTCTTTGATATTTTCCTTTTGAGCCGACTTCTTAGAATCTCTCGTGGAATCTGTTCCTTTATCTGGATGATGATATCAATTTTAATGATATAGCAAAAGAGATGGTGTCATGAAGTGCAAGAAATTTCAGTCTATTTACCTTTTTCCCCTTCCTTCTTTCTAGCCCTCTGAGAAAAAGAGACGTCAAATTAGCTCAAACATAACAATGCTCCAGTAATTTTGCCAAATATTTCAGGGAAATGAAAGCCATTTGCAGCAAGCCCAGTAAGTAAGCTTATTTAACCAATCACCAGAAAGAAGAATAGAAAACATAAATTATATAGCAAGAAATTGCAGACATAAACAAACCTCTTTCTTTAAAGAAAGCTGATGTTCTCTATCAGCAACAGCCTTCTTGTGTGCAAGCCATTGCTCTCGCCATGCATCTAATGAAGGAAGACATTCAGATAAATCTGGAACAAACAGAACAGTGACCTCTCTGTGGCTAAAGAACCCATCAATGCCAAATCTATCATAATGTATCTGCAAATGCCAACAGGAGTCCAAAAATTAGCTATCTGACTTCGAGAAACATGCAAGAAAAAAGGACATAAAGATCTCATAACCCATAGAAATGAAAACTGTCCAGGAGGAAAATCTAATTTCCACAGCAATATCTCACAAACACTTTACAGGAATAAAATAAATATATAAATGGGAAAGGATCCATTCCGCAATAAATTGACAATTACACTCGGTGTTCAATCAATATAAGTACAAATAGAAATAAATGGCTTTTAAAAATACATATACAATTTGCATGCACACAAGATATAAAAATACCAACCTAAAATCACACAAACATTTTGTGGGCACGAGCACATTGTTTGCTTAAGTGGAAACATAAATTAGGCTGCTAATTCATTCTTAGTCTTGTAGGATTTTATTAGCAGCCGCTCTTATTATTTATTGTTTTCTTCACTGTGTAAAGGATATCTTGATAATTTTCTGTTTTCTTGCATAGGCCATAGTAATGATGCATTTTATCTGGTGTTGGATTTTTAAATGATTAGGCCTCTGCTTTGTGGTCCTTTATATTATCCCAAGATTACTAATTAATTATATTCCAAATTTGTAATCCTACATCCTAATAGATTAAAGACAGTCTGATTGTTTGTAAGATTGATGCAATAGCCACAAACGTTTAAAGTTTACATTATGGGAATTTTATATTTTGTTTAATTTGTGTGATTTGAAATATACACCATTGCTCCTCTACTCTCTCTCCTCTCTTTAACTTAAAACTACTTGTGCAACGCATCAACTACTTTTAACTAAACAGTGGACAACCCCCAAACTAAACTTTAACAATCCAATTTCAACCAATAAAAACCCCACTTCACACGAGTATTTCTCAACTCATTCAAATATCATTCAGACTACAGCAACTTATTTTCTTAAAGGCTTGATTCACATTATAATCAAGAAGAGCAAAATATTACCTCAAGAAAACGGTTCCAATTACGGCAGTTGTGCAAATCAAGTTGAGTTATATCCTTTGCATGTCTACAGAGTAAAAATCGCTTCAGTACAGCAAAAGGAACGGATGTTCTAATATACCAATTCAATACAGAGTAGCCAACACAAACCTAAGGGCTGTTTGAATTAAAACAGAATCATCAACTGATGGATCACCGCCATCAGCAGAATCCCATGGTCCACCAACAGCCATAAAAGAACGGTCCCTTTTGAGGACAGCAAACCTAAGAATATTGCAAATATGGGGTACACGATCATCACATCTTTTCTCAGATGAGAGCTCCTCCAAAGCATTCTTGCTAAGTCCACTCAACAACATTATCTGAACAAGGAAGACAATCTTTCATTACCAAGCAGATAAATGTCATCAAGTTCACCTTACAAATCAAGAATGATAACAAGGTGTTAAGATTAAAAGAAATGGTAAAAAGGTGAAAACACTAACAGAATGCAACAATGATCATGAGATTAAAGAACCTAAAAAGTAAATGTACAGACAATATTAAAATCATGACTAGGTAGGTGTTCACACTGATTGGGTGTATTTGGATGAGACAGTGTTAAACATTCCAGCTGATATAGTTCATCTAATCAAGTAGATTGAGATGGAGGTGTCTTGTGATGGTCTTCCACGAGAGATTTAAAGGGAGTGTCTCTGACTGATTTTTAGACAGATTGGATAGCTGTTTCTGTTCTAGTTCCAAGTATGTCTTATTCTCCATGCTGTTTTCCATTCTGCTTTTCCTTAATAATAATTCATTTTATGGGAAAGAATATAGTATGTATCAATTATAAAAATTTCAATAAGTAATGCTATATAGAAGTAGAGATCCAAAAATAATTAAAGAAACAGCTTTGGGATGATTATATATACAGTGTGCATAGAAAGAGGTATTTTGCTCAAGGATCAGATTACATATTATAAGGGAAGTAACAAGCTGTGAAGCACTTCAAACAATTTGACAATACAGCCCTCAGAGCACAGGGGTCAAAATATACACTTCCATGAATGGAATCCCATAATTAAATTTCTTCTTGACAATGCAACGTAAATCAAAAGCATTCAACTGTCTGAATGGGTTGTGATTTTAGCAGAACTAATAAACATTCAATTCTTTCATAAATGAAATTTTGATTTTGTGATTTTAGCAGAACTAATAAGCATTCAATTCTTTCATAAATGAAATTTTGATTTTTTTTCTCAGCCCGAAGAAACATTGATGCAAAGAAAATACAGAAATAAACAATTTATACAGGATCAAACTTGCTCGCATGAAGAAATTTAAATATCCAACAACAAGCCTCCATAATCAGCTGTTACTGATATGACCAGTAAAGCGCACAATTACAATCAAGAGCATAATAATATGTTTCCAGAAGCACCATTTTCAAATTTCATTTCCATGTAATTATCATCAGTTAAGTACTACTTGGAGAAAATACCTACCTTTGCATTCCAAATAGTGTTTCCATTCTCTGGTTTTCCAAATTTTTTAGACAAGAACGTCGTGGACAGATCCTTTTTTTCTGCTTCACTGCTATCCTCAACAAAATCATGCTCAAAACTGTTCTCGACACAAAATTCAGGAATGTGAGTTCATTCCAATCTTTCCACTTGCTCTGCTAATAAAGTATGATACCAGTCATCACTCATCCCTATGGTTTGTGAAAGAGAACTTTCAAATCCAACAAAAATATGTAAATGGTTTCACAATGATGATAAATTATACTATGATTATGGCAGCAGGTATAATTGAAAAAACTAAACAAACAAGACGAAAACTATTGCGGATATCCCAGAATAGAATAAATAGAAAACACGAAATCTATTGTCTCCAGGGTAAGGTACCTGACAGGGGTATGGATAGAAAGTTTCAGGTTTCCCTTTGGCCAGTTCACAATGACCTAAAATAAAAAGGATATCAAGGTAAGACAAAAGGATAACTATAAGAAATTGAAAACTGAAACAAAATTAGATATCAAAACCTTAGAAAATTCTGGAGAAGCAAAAAGTTTGGGATATCTCTTATCAATTGATAGAAAATCCCTCTCTATATCCACCAAACTGAATGTGCCAACCTGCAAGTAGACAGCATAAAGTCCAAATATAAAGGAAATACATAAACACTTCGGATTGCACAAACCATGGTAACAAAATAGAATAAACCACCATAACATATAAGTCAATAGCTGTAAGATTCCTCTCTTCCTGACAGGATAAATTCAACAATTTCAACAGCAGATCGGCAATAACAGACAACTGTCCACCCTAAGCAAGTTATCACATGAGAAATATATATTCAACTAATGAATTTCAGAGAAAGCCTAGAAACTCTTAATAGAAATTAGCAACGGTGCTCTGAATGATGTAAGTAGCCCGATGTAACAAATGAAGAGGAGTGGGTTCAAACTCATAGAAGATGCCCCAATAAGGGTAGGAGCCACAAGAGGCAAAGAAGAATTTAGACAAAAATGGAGGCAAACAAGGAATCCTGGGAACCAAACAGTCAGACTATGAGCCAAAAGTCCACAGTAGAGCAGTCTGGAAAGAGAATGACCAAATGGTAGAAAAAAGAGAAGGAAATGTAAGGTTGAGGAAGTCACCGGAAGTGAACAGTTCAGCATAGAACAGAACACCTACCTTACCAAGCGATATAAAAGCCCAAATAGAGGCAAAAATAGGAAGAATCAAGACAGGACGTTATTAAACATACCAAAGGGAAAGAATAGATTCTTGAAGAGGAAATTTTTTTTTATCAGCATTGAAAGATAATCTCTTGTCCTGTTTTCTTTACCTTGCAGACATAATCTCTCCTTTTTTCTTTAACAGGTGAATGACGCCTTCAGCATAACAGAACAGTAAGTTAGTTACAAAGGTTGCAAGATGTACAAGCAGCTACATATTCAGAACAAGTGTAGGACGCAAATGAAACATCAAGATCCACCTATGTGATGCTTCATGGCTTGGAGAATCACGTCGTAAAGATCTCCCCTCTTTCAGCAAAGAGGAACCACGTCGATCCATTGAAGCTCTTGGTGGAGTTCGCTCCCGCCTAATTTCGAGTCCACGTTTCCGCTCTCGCTCCCTCTCCCTCTCCCTCTCCCTCTCCCTCTCCTTTTCACGCCGTTCCAAAATGCGCTCCCTTTCCCGCTTTCTTTCTCGTTCCCGTTCCCGTTCCCGTTCTCGTTCCCGTTCCCGTTCTCGTTCCTTTTCTCTATCCTTCTCCCTCTCACGCAGAAGTTCTCGACGGCGCTCCTCCTCTCTTAGCTCAAATTCTCGAAGATAGCTAGCTCTGTCATCCATGCGCTCATTAATCCTTGGATGAGAACCAAGATAATCAGATTCAAGAGATGTTCCATGGAGCCCTTTTCCAGTGCCATAGTCCCTTCCAGGAGGCAAACTCACTCCATATCCGGGATTTGATGAGCTTTGAGGATACAATAGATCTTCAACACTTCTCCTAGGAGCTGCTCCCAATATCGAGGGAGCATGTTGCCCATTGTACGTAGAAGAACTAAGTAATGAAGAATTGCGAGGATCGGCATCTATTCTTCCTCCAAAAGACATGAGATCTTGGGTGGTATGACGACTAGCAGCACCTCTTGCTGCAAGATAGTCAATTTGTCTGCCAGAAATGTTTTGCTACTCAGTGTAATACCAGGTACATACCAACTAACTTAGTAGAGCACAGACAATCACCATGATTAACAAGTCTAGCGTGGTAAAGGCAAGGATGAACTTGCCTGTTGATTGAGCAAAAATGAATAAGACTAGTAAATGACAATCACTACATGCTACATGCATATCAAGCTCCAATTTGATCACATTACTTATCCATGAAAAATACCTGGCACCTCCATCAAGAGAAGCGGATTGCAATGACTGAGGTTTCAATAACTGTTCTTGTCTAAGAATTGAAGCTTGATCGATACGTTCATAAATCTCAGGCTGTTAAATTAGACCACAGAAAAAGTAGAAAATTTGTTATCTAAATAGCAACAAACTATACTGAAACATGCTTTGTTCCAGAAATTTAAAAGAAAACAAATAATCAAGAAAACAGAAGGAAATTAACAAAAAAAATTCAATTTCAATAATAAGATAAAAAATCAAAACCTGATGTTGATGACCAAAACCAACAGAATCGACATATCGTGTAGCTGGATCACCTTGCATATCCCTCCCCATATATGTACCCTGTCGTTCACCATATGGTCGTCTGTCAATTGCTGGATAATCAGGTATTTTTTCTGCAAACAATTGATCGCTTTTGTGTCCATATCCATGACTTGATGATGAGATATAGTCAGCTGATGAAAATTTAGGAGAATCAGGCAGAGTTGATGGATAGGTGCCACGACTATCCAAAGACAACCCTCCACTCCCTTTGGCACTCAATGTGGGAGCCTACATGAACAAATTCCAAAAGAATTCTCAGATGGTTAAGACTGCAGATAGTCAAAGAAAACATTTGACAACTCACTGGAATTACAACACAGCAGACTAAACTTGCAACCAAACTATTTAGGAGCACAAATGAAAAGGAACCTAAATATTTAGATGAAGCTAGTTTTAGATCCAAGACCCTTTTTTTTGGTAATTCAAGATTCCAAGGACCGCAAACATAAGAGCATAAAAATATTTTCCTACATTAACTTGTGGCGTCATCTTAGATCCTAAGAATACTGTAGCAACAAGTGAATAGCATGCATTATGTTATGATATTATCTTAATACACAAATTAACAATAAATTCAATCCATGGCACCTATTAATTATTACAAAACACGCAAAGAAGGCTCGTGAAAAAACTTAATGCAAAACATCAAGGACATGTCAAGTTATAGAAGAATCTTCAAAAATGATTTCAAAGGCCACTACAGATTTCCTTCAATTATATAAAATGATTCATAAATAAGCATGAATAGTTTGGAAATAACCATGAATATGAGTAAAGAAAAACATACCTGTTGAGCACCACTCATGGCAGTTGAGCCATAGGCAGCCCCATATTGGCTCCCATAATGTGCTGTGGCCGAAGCATGGCCTCTGTATCCACCAACATCAGCTTCCTGAGGACCACCCAGAATCAATGAATGCCTAGAAGCCAGTGAATGTTGCGAGCCCCCATCATGCCCCCCAGCAGAGCTCCCCGAATATGCCGTTCCCAGCTAACCAAATTGAAAAAAGAAAATGAGAGCTTTAATCCACAACCAGTTCACAAGATTACCATTTCTTTAATTCACAGGCATATTCCGAATCAAGCAAAAGAATTACACGTTAAAAGAAATTGATCGAATTACAAGAAAAGCTGCAATTTTTATGCGGTAAAAAAAAAAAAACAATACGACCAAATTACAAAACTCCTATAATATGCAGTTCCCAGTAATAAAAAAAAACTGAAATTTTCAAATTAAAATGAGACCTTTACTCCAGAACTACTCGCACAGGAAAACAATTACACCAAAACACATGGGTATTTATTGAACTAATAAAAAATACCATACACAAAGAAATATCCCAAAAACAGCAATTTTCACGGTCATTCACATGTCATCAACATTGAAATACGCTACAAAGAAAGAAAAAAAATGACCAAATTACAAGAAAAGCAACAAATTTTTTAATTTACAGTGAAAAACACGAAAAAGATAAGGAAATAAAAAAGAGGCTTACATTTTGTGTATAGCCAGATTGGGCACCATAAGATTGCTGGCCATAAGCATTACTGCCTCTCGAAGAATACATATTTATTTAGACCACTAATTAAAACATAACAAAACCTGCGATCAAAGGGCAGACAAAACTATTATAAAACAAACAATGAAAGAGACGACCAGTGGTTAAAGAAGAAGATGGTGACAACCAACCCGAGATTATCAATGTTATACAGAGTACTGCTGCTAGTGGGTTGTTTTTTGCTGTTCTTAAAAACCCTAAAATAAGAGACGATAGGACTGAATTTCAGGTACTGGTACCAAATTTCCTGTTTTTTATAATACATAGGCAAACTTGCTCCAGGAGTTCAATGAGGTGGGCCTGGAATTTTAATTCCTCCAGTCCTGTCCTGATAAAAAAAAAAAAAAAAAGTTTTTGCATTTGTCTTCTTACATAAGGCCTGGGCCTCGCTTGATTGGTTTCGGCGTTAGAATTCAGTGTTTGATTTGTCCTCCTGGGCCCTCCCTGAGTCACCAAGTTTCTTTTTTCAAAGGTGCTCTTTTGGCAGGGGAATAGATAGAAAGTAGAAACTCATCAAGTGTTGATTCCTTGATTCTCTCTTTCATATTATAAAAATTATTTAGAGGGATTAAGATAAGGTTAGATATTGAGGAGTCAAGAATATTACTACCCAGGCCCCTCCAATATTTGTCGGGCCCATTTAAGCCCGTCAGGTTGCCTGGCCCATGAACAATTCTACTTCTTCTTGTTACGATTTTTATCTCATCCACGATACGAGAACTAAGTGCGCAATCGCCTAGTTAGCATTCGTAAGTATTACACCCAGTGTCCTAATCCGGTTATCTTGAATGATTTAACGTGGGAATTTGGAGAAAAAAACAATCGGTGGTGGAAAATTAGGACCAAACATGGAGTTAAATTAAATTCTAAAAAAAATAATTCTCCTAAAAAATTACTGTTCACAAAACTCGGATTATTATTCATTTATTGCGGGTAACGTGGTCTATTTATTGTGATATAATTGTCTTTTTTAAATTATATTAAGTTAAATTTATGATTTTATTTTTTTATGATAAAATTATTAATTTAACACTAAAATAAAATAATATAATATCCATCACTCGAAAACCTTTTTATATAATTTTTAGAATGATGTAATTATTTTATTGTTTTTAGAGACAAAACTAACAAAACTCTCCCTCGATGATTTTGTGTTATTTTGTGTTAAAATTTGGCGATATAATTTCTCAGCTTTTTTGCTCTAAACTCTCACTCATAGACAATCCTGTTATCTTGAATGATTTAATGAGGGAATTTGGCAACAAAAGTTGGTGGTGGGAATTCGGACCAAACATTAAATTAAATTATTTTAAAAAAAATATTCTAGAAAAGTTATTGTTCGTCGAGAGTCAGGTTGCTACTTCTTATAATAGTGTGATTATAGAGAGCCCTTGAAAAACAATTGAGTTATGCATCAAGGTAAGTGGTTTTTTTATCATGACATATTTGTTTTTTCAAGTTGCATGGGTTAGATTTGTGATTTTATTTTTTATATTTAAATTATTAATTTAAACCCGTGATAAAATAATTTAATACCCACTACTCAAGGGTATTTTTATATTTATATTTTTCTATAACAGCGTAATTATTTTTATGTTTCTAAAATTAAACCTAGCAAAACTCTCGTCTAAAAATATTTTTTTTTTCATTTTATGTTGATTTTATTGTACATGCAAGGTGTACTAAGGGCATTGCTATAAATTACATTTTTCAAATATAATTTTTTTTAAAAAAAACTGGTGGTGCATGTATAGCGGGCGTGGACAGTCCCGGGTAAAAGGTTAGCCAACCACTAAAAACCATATTTCAAGACAACATTTAAAAAGTCTTGGTGCCCCCAACCTAATGGGAAGGCGCATACCCTTAACACACATCAGGTTTGAAATTGATAGTTGTTTTTTTCTTCTCTCCACACCCTTGAATTTCTTAAATTCACCGGGGCTTATTTAGGAATGTGATAAATATAATGTTTCAAAATGTTTTTTTTGTTTAAATATGTATTAAAATAATTTTTTATTATTTTTAATTTTAACACACTAAGAAGCAATTAATTTTAAATAAAAAAATTAAATTTCAAACAAAAAATGTTTTAACTAAACTGCGAAACACGCTTTTATACCAAGTAGCAAACTTGGAGCGAGAAAAAAGAAAATTTTAAGAATCATGCCACCACTTCTTCTAGACCTTTTTTTTTTTCCGTCATGCATGATCGACCGATTCTCGGGCTCTTGTCTAAATAAACTTCACAGTTCACATCTCCCTAGTTTTGTTTCCAAAGCCAGCAACTTCATGATCATAGAGCGTGTTTGGCAGTGTGGTTGCGGGTGCTTTTCAAATTCAATGATGTTTTTTTATTTTTTAAAAATTATTTTTGACATCAGCACATCAAAACGATCCAAAACATATAAATCATATTAAATTTTAACAAAAAAAAAATTCAAATTTTTTGAAAATGCAGCCGCAGCCGCGTTCCCAAACGGTGCCATAATCTCGAAAAAGGACCCACTTTTCAATTGGGTCATGACCTAATCCTTACCTTAAATTCACGTCCTAAGGCCACTCTATTCCCATTTCTATAACGTGTACGTGGATTCTTACTCACCGTCAGTATATATATATATAAAACTGGGTAAAAAAAAAAAAAAGCCACCTACTGGTCACGCATGCTATGCCCAACTCCCAAGGAAGGGGGCTGCATCTAACGGCCGAGATTCGTAGAATATCCTGTTTCATTTCCTGCCATATTCTAAAAAATTAATCAGTGAAGGGTTTGGTCTGATCTTAATCCGGATGACCTAAAATCAACAGCACGTATTCGCTTAAAAATTGATAAGAAAAAGGGCATGCAGAAACTGATTTAAAACCAATTAGGATCCAGTACATGAGGTGGCTAGATAAGAACCACAAAGTGGAAAATTTTGGCCTCCAATTTTCTCCGATGCTTATCCATAGTCTACAGCCTCTACTTTTGGCAGGGGTACGTGTCATTTTAGGAATAGGTGTTGATAGCTATCTCAGACTCCGACAAACGTTTTCTGGCTTTTCCCGACCCATGTTTAACCAGGGAGGGATTCAATATCCTAATCTATCGAGTTGTAAAATGGAGCCCGGATTCAATATCCGAGAGCTCGCACCCTCGGGTTCAGTATCCTAATCAACAGCACCATGATTACCTCGTTCACACGGGGAACTTTTTAGATTCGGAAAGCAAAATTCAATACACTACATACATACATCGTGTTGTTATTATTTTTTAAAATATTATTTTATTTATAAATATATTAAAAAATTAAAGCATTATTTACTTACAAAAATATTTTCCAACCAAAAAAACAAATTTGTCGTTAACTTCAAAGCAAAATTCGGTAAATGACACTGCAAGGATTGTTTGAAAGCAAATTCCCTCGACCAAAGAGTCTCGATGCAAGTATAAATACAATTTTTTTCATATATATTATTTTCCAAGATACGAAAATATTAAAGATTATATGAATATTTAAATTCAAATTAAGCTTTACTTAAAAGGAAGGATTTGAACATCAAATTATTTGATCGTCGATAATTTGAGCCTACCGTATATATTAAAGAAAATTTCCACTTGAAAATATTTAATACGTATATAAATAGAATAGGACCAAAAATAGAGCCAAAAGCGTTGGACTTTTCAATGAAAACAAGATTAAAGTTTTGGAAAGTGCGAGTGCGAAGAATCAAGCATAAAGTCGAACGTAGTTCTAGAAAGAGTGTTCTCATTCTGTATACACAATGCGAGTATAGCCTCGTTAACATCCGAAGGTTTTCAAGTCCACAAAACAACCAAGCAAAACCACGAAGCCACAACAGGACAAAAAACCCTCAAAAATAAAAGGGCCAGCCATCTCCTAGCAAACATTTCAAACACCCTCATTTCTCTCAAGCCCTCTTCTGGCCTCCCTCCCCTAGCAAAGCCTGCAAGGTCACTTCAATCTTAGCAAAGTGCCCCAAGATTTTTTTTTAATACCTCGTCTTGTTTGAGCGCTAGAAATGCAAGGAAAAACCAACTCTGAGCAGCTTCCTCCTGGTTTTAGGTTCCACCCTACCGACGAGGAATTGATCATGTACTACCTTCGTAACCAAGCCACATCCAGGCCATGCCCTGCATCAATTATCCCAGAAGTTGATATTTACAAATTTGATCCTTGGCAATTACCTGGTTGGTTTTAAGTTAAAGGATCTTGTTTTCTGGGCACATGGAAATTGAAAAGTGCCCTTATAATTCACATGCATGCTTGATTGTTTCTAGACAGGGCTCGTAATATTGATTGTTTAACTTATGTGTAGAGAAAGCGGATTTTGGAGAAAATGAGTGGTACTTCTTCACCCCTCTCGACCGCAAGTACCCAAATGGAGTGAGGCCTAACAGAGCAACTGTGTCAGGGTATTGGAAGGCCACGGGCACAGACAAGGCCATCCATAGCGGCTCTAAATATGTTGGTGTCAAGAAAGCTCTTGTTTTTTACAAGGGCAGGCCACCTAAGGGTACTAAGACCGATTGGATTATGCAGGAGTATCGCTTAAATGATTCGAATAAGCCAGCCAGCAAGCAGAATGGATCCATGAGAGTAAGTTCCACCCCCCCCCCTCCCCCATGGTGCACATATATCATCGGGTATTCTAATGATCAATTACCATGTAATTTTTCCAAGAATCTGTGTATCTTCTGGTGATTTGACAATTTTTTTTTTGTGTATGCGTGTTTCAGCTAGTCCTGTGCAGAATTTACAGGAAGAGGCATGCAATAAGACATTTGGAGGAGAAAACAGAAAATCCAGTACATGCCCATTTGGACGTCACCCCAGATAATGATGCTAGAGAGCAACAGATGATGAAAATCTCAGGAACATGTTCTCTTTCTCATCTGTTGGAAATGGAGTACCTGGGTTCAATTTCCCAACTCTTGAGTGGAGACACGTATAATTCAGATTTTGATTCCCAGAACCTCATGAGCGATGCTTTGACTGACCATGTTATAAAAATTCAGCTAGGAGAGATGTCTCCCGAGCACACAGATAATGGCAATTTTCAAGGAAACCTGCGGGGCAGCACTTCTTTAATTAATCAACCCCTGGTTGTGAACCCAATGATGTACGGATTCCAGTGATTTGGATGGTTTTGACCATTGAATGAACAAAATCAGGGCTCATCATCGTATTGAAGACATCTCAGTGGTTAACATCCAATCAGAAATGTACATGTTTGTCGGAGCACGTATATATCCTGCGCGATATTTTTTATTTGCAGTTTTATTAATGGGGTACCAACTTGGCATCTATTAATATATAGTTTTATTTACACACGTGTACATATAGGACAACCTTGAAGGTGTTTCCATTTGTTGTGGGTATGTCTAGTGTATGGGTACTGTTTATCAATGTTTGTTTGTGGATTTTAGAATTTTTTTTTTTTGGAAGAAAAAATATATATTTTTGTTTTAAATTATTGTTTTAAAATGTGACCAATTAACCGACCAACAAAATTATTTGCTACAAATAACATCTTGTTGTTCCATCAAAACATATAAAATATTGACTCATTTGACTAACATTGAATTTGATAAAATAAAATGGTTGTATAATTAAAAAATAAGATTATTTAGGAATACACATTGAATGCTAAGATTACACATTGAATTTTTGTAGCAGATTCATAATCAAAAAAATGTTTGTGATTGTTCTAGAAGAAATGAAATGAAAAATATTATAGAGCTAGGACTATTATTGTATGCCATCTACCCAATACTAGATGCAGAGGTGCATAATAGATCGATATGAACATCATGAGCTATCCCGTAATAAAACATGTTGCTAATATCTTTTTCTCGGTTTTTTCTTCTCTTTTTATAACCCGAGCGCGGAGAAGGAAGAGATAAGAGTTTTTTTATTTTAAATTATTGTTTTTGTCATATTTAGATGGTTTTGATATGATGATATCAAAAATAATTTTTTTAAAAAAAAATTATTATTTTAATATATTTTAAATTTAAAAAAAACAGAAAAAAAAAAACACTCATCCAAGAATATGGCCTAACAAAATCCAGGATGGCCAACAAACAATACAGAAATTTAATTATTACAATATTGAGCAGATTTGCAGGCGGCCATGCACTGTTTTAACTTTTCTGCCTTCGGAATAGTAAAAGTCACTTGCCCGAAAAACAAATATCGAGATATTTTTATTTTATTTAAAATATCGAGATATTTTATAGACTGGGCAAAGACAATAAAGAAAGCAATTTGATTTATGCAACTAATCAGGTGTTTTGGTGGTTGCATGGGTTAATTTGTCGTTTGCTTGATAAGAACTCTAAAGGCTTGAGATTCCAACCTTTCCATCACCAGCTAGCTCATTAGGAAGGTTGAATTCCATTATTTTAAGTTCTATCCATGACCCGCTTCTCTGACTTGGTCAATTTCGGATCATCGATAAACACTACCGGGTCGGAAATTTTATTGTGATATTCTACATATACTGAGAGAAATTGCGTCTACATATGCAATGATAACATTATTTAGCACCACTTTGAGTGGTCCAGGGCTAATACAGACTGTACAGTTGAGAGTTGAACACAAAACCTCGAGCCTCAAGGAGTGGATGCAGCCATCAAGCTATGGCCTGATTGCTTGCTCGTCTACGGTTAACTAGGTTGAGAGAAAAAAAGAGGGGAGACATTATTTTATCTTCAGGCATCCTAAAGCATACAAAGACTGCCGACAAAGAAAGCTAATTCAGTAGTTCATAAGCTTCACCACTTCTTAACCAACTTCCCAGTTACCTTTACCATACTCAATTATAAGAAAAAATTCAAGCTAGGCCTTCCCTGCCAACACATTCAATGTTTTTATCCTTTAAGTTTTATAATCAATGGAGGAAGAAAAGAGTCTTTCATTAGCTTCTTATAAAACCGATGGCTACAACATGGGAATGGCATTGATGCTAGCTAGCATGGTTTTGTCATGGATGTTTATCCATAGATGGAACCAAAGGCACAAAAAAGGCCCGACAACTTGGCCAATTGTAGGAGCAGCAATGAGCAGTTTATGAACTAAATGCAATGTGAAAGAGCTGTTCAGTCCATTTTTTATTTTTCGAAGAGAGCTTCTGTCGATTCTCTCTGGTTGTTTATAAAGCTTACAATTTCTCTTTCAGAGGAATATTTTATGAGGATGACTCCCGAGTAGAAATTGGAACACTGGCTCCCAACCTACAGCCAATCGCTTTTCTCAGTCATTTGATACTGCTAACATCATCGTGACGCTTCGGTTCATTGATCCATTGTGAAAAATTAAGAAATTTCTTAATGTGGGTTCAGAGGCTCTACTTGGTAAGAGCATTAAGATCGTTTGATGATTTCACCTACTCCATGATTCGCAAAGGAAAGCAGAAATTGAAGAAGCCAGAGGCACTGGTAAAAGTACCAAGGTAACTTCATCCGTGTGAAAGATTTAATCTCCTTAATGATAAAAGAAATTGTATTCACTAACCAAATTCATGGTCGATGTCAGATAAAACATGACATATTATCAAGGTTCATTGAGCTAGGTGAAGACCCAGAAAGCTATTTGACAGACAAAAGCCTCAGAGATGTTGTCCTGGACTTTGTGATAGCAGGGCGAGATACGACAGCAACAACCCTCTCATGGGCTAAATACACGGTAATGACACCTAACCACGTTGCCAAGAAGCTTTACTCTGAGCTCAAAACTTTTGAAGAGGATAGGGGAAGGAAGAGAATGTTAAGTTGCTTCAGATAACTCAAAAGACCCTGAATCATTCAGTCAATGGAAATGCAATATGCAGGACTTCTGACTCAAGATTCCTAGGGAAGATTATACTATTTGCATGCAGTAATCACACAGACACTTCGTTTGTATCCAGCAGTCCCTCGGGTACGCCTAACGTATCGAATGCAATGCAGTCAATGAAAACCGTGTAAAAACTTTGGAAAATAGAAAACAAAGATGATTTAATTTGATATAGCTAGAGAAAATGTGAATCTTTAGCCATGGAGATTTTGGTTATGATATACATGCTTTTTTTAAAAATAAAAAAATAAAAAAACATGACAGCATTATACTGTTTAGTGAACTGTTATTTGATGATTGCAGGATCCCGAAGGTATACGGGTGGACGATGGATTGCCTGATGGAACCAAAGTAAAAGCAAGAGGCCTGGTAACTTATGCTCCCTATTCCATGGTTAGAATGTAGTATAATTGGGGCCCTGATGCAGTTTCTTTCAAGCTTGAGAGATGGCTCAAAGATGGTTTCTTCCAAAATGCATCTCCGTTCAAGTTCACTGCATTCCAAGTAAGTTAAAAATAATTAACGCTCGCAACCAATACATTAATACTTAATAATTGGGTTCCAGCTAAGATTAAGGAAGTTGAATTGTTTGTGCATTTTGAATCCAATATGATCTCGAAGCTCTATCAATATATAATAAGAATGGGAAGTGAAAAATAATCATGCATTCAACTCATAAAGTTTTTGGTACATTGTGCGTGGTCATGGATATTTAGAAGCTGTATGGCATTATTTAGTTTAATAACGGGATCTAAACTGATCGATGATGTTTATTGAACGGGCTCCAGTTTAACTAAGCAACTTCAGCTTCTTCTCTTTCCAATCTTTTATTTCAGCATCAATCTTTGCTTGAACACTGGCATGAAACCCTGGGTATGGTTCATAGCCAAAAGAGGTTTGAAGAGCCTGAAGCAAAGCAGCATAACCACAATAGTTTTGAGATCAAATCGTCAAAAAAAAAAAAAAAACAAGAAGAAGAAGATGATGAAACTAGAAATTACACCTCCAGCAGCACAAAGAAGGGAGCCATTACAAAGGCTTGAACAAGGTTATCCAAAAGAGCAGGGGCTCGTTTCTGCAGGAAAGTATCTGAACCTGAGGCACATTTTAATGTAACTAAACTTTAATAACTCCAGATCATAGGATCAATTACCTCAAAGACCCCATGGCCAATGAACTGTCCAGTCCAACAAATTATTTGAGCCACCAGGACAACCTGGAGAACAATTTGTTGCCTTCAAAATTAAATGAAACAAAACTGAACTACTATCTCATGGTTTGCATTGTTGAAAGAAAAATGCATGATGCATGAATGTTCAGAGCCAGACTTAAATGTACACGCATTAGATGTTTATGAGCAACAGAAAGTGCAAATGAAACTTACAAGTCAAGGAAATTGTCACACAAACTAACGTACTAACTCTCAACAAAATGATCAAACCACGTGCTTCTGTGAAAAATGAATCTTACAAGTCAAGGAAATTGTCACACAAACTAACGTACTAATGTCCAACAAAATGATCAAACCACAGCGAAGAAGCACACTTAGAAACACTCATATACTGCATTATCCTGTAAAACTGCTTGCAGCCGTAAAAAATCAATAACTACTTTGATCCAACTCGCAAGACTTCATGATACTCCATTCTTGAGGTTGGATCTGCCATCTACCTCTAAAACACCTTTTTCTCAAAATTGGATCGAATCCAGTAACAATTCGAGGCATGGGAACTCTGAACAAAGATGCACTACATTCATCATGTCCATCTTCTTTATCGGAGATCAGCCTCAATAAACTACATCAATTCAATTCTCTTTCTGATTTTAACATCCATCATGGCATTGTAAGAAAAACAGATAGATTCAGGTCGTGCACCAGTCAAATATACAACCAATATCCAGATTCCACACAACTTCCTAATCTCCTGTAGCATATAAAGTCAGATAGAGACCAATAGAACCATTCAAATCCAAAGTCCGACATTTCTCAAGCCTGGCTTTATAGCTTTGGAAAAGTATGCATCTAGAAGTGAAAAATGAGATATTTCTTACAGGAAACATATGGTTTACAATCAGAACTGGCCTACTTAATAAAGTTTTCTGTTATACATAATGTCAAAGGATGGCAACAGATCGGGGTGTATGAAGAGCCATATTAATTATAGCCACGTTGACAGACAAATTGGAACAGTGAAAGGAAAGAGTTCTCGAATTTCTGATTCTGTGCTTGTCTTGACCATACCAATTCACAACATTTGTGAAATATAACTTTTAAAGAACCAGATTTTAAAAAAGAATAAAGAATTAAGCCATCAACTATTCTAAAACACATATTTCTGCTTCTACAATAAATGCAAACTATAGCTTTCAGAGAAAGCTCTTAAGAACTCTGAAGTAAAGAGATGCCCCGATAAAACTAATACCAATTTGATAGTAGCTAATAAATTGAATAAAATCCAGAATTGCTCTTCAGGTAGCGTATCATCAGGGAAAAGAAGTATCTGATGAATAGCTATTATTGAACTCTGAAGTAAAGAGATGCCCCGATAAAACTAATACCAATTTGATAGTAGCTAATAAATTGAATAAAATCCAGAATTGCTCTTCAGGTAGCGTATCATCAGGGAAAAGAAGTATCTGATGAATAGCTATTATTGAAATTTCAATAGCCAAAAGGACCAGACAAGAGACCTATTATTCTCTGTTTTTTCAATTTCCATGAATCATGAGCTATCATCAGCACAGCAACTGAACATTATTGTTCAATACCCAACACACCAAAAACTAAGAATATCACCGGAAATAAAATTACCTTCCAAGCAAGAGAGAATCCAAGCCAGCTAGCCACAAAACAACTACCTACCCAACAGAAACCACAGAACAAAGCAGCCAAGGAACCAGCTTTGGGGTCCATACAGATATAAAACAAAGCATATATTAAAACAAGAAAGAACCCGATGTTAAGAAACAGAACCACATCATTACTACCAAACAGAGATAACTCGACTTGAGGGAGATTAAACAGAGGAGGTGTGAAATAAAGAATCAAACTAGAGGCGAAAAAGATTGGCCAAACAAATATCATGTGAATCAATATGTTTATTGGGTTACTATGGTATGCACCATAGAATGCATAGTGCTTCTCTAGATCAAACAATCCATACTTCCCCATTGAAAAATCAGAAAGGAAAAGATGGGATTTTTTCTACGGAAGGATTTTGTTGAGAAAATTATTGGGTTGTGTGTATGTTTTTCAACAGGAGGGGAGAAGGAGACAAGAAGCTAAGTTTAAGGACAAAAATTTAGAAAAGGGGATTTCTTGAATTTTATGCCATCACGAGACAGAGAAAAGTGAAAGCAGCTCTGAAGACGGGTTTGCTGCCGTGAATGGCTGTGACAGACTAGGTATACAAGCGTCTCCTCTTTGGCTCCCGTTAAAAACTTAAAAGAGATTGGTTCTCCATTTAATTTTAGGAAATTAAAAAAATTAGACATTGCATCTCTCCGCCTCGTAGAGCATCCAAACCCATTAAAAAAAAAAAAAAAACACGAATGGGATGATGAATTTACTGTTATTCTGATATGAGAATAATGTTTTTACCATTTTGCTTTTTTTTAAAAAAAAAAACTTAGGTTGACGGCTGAGGTCAAAAATGTCTTTGCACTGGGATCATTTTAACATTTCAAGACGGACAGGGATAAAACAAATATTTTACTTTTTAAATATACAATCAAATAACATAAATAATCTTAAAAGTCAAAAACTGTGAGGCTGACATATAGGTTATTTTTGTATTTTCGCTTTAAATTACATAGTTAAATAACCATTTTATCGTTAAAGACCAGTTTACTATTTAAAAGTGTGATAATGATTACTTTTCAAAATATTTTTTATTCAGAAAAGTATCAAAATAATATTTTTTTATTTTTTAAAAATTAATTTTGATATCGGCGTATCAAAATAATATAAAAACACCAAAAAAATATTAACCTAAAGCAAATAAAAAATTTATAAATTTTTTCAAATGCATTTTTGAAACGCAAAAACATATAGAACAATAATCTATATAAAAAAAAACCTTGAGCTTCTGATGCGGGTGTTTTTATCCTTTAAGGTTGAAAACCACAGTTAAAAGATCTCCCTGCCCTTTTAATTCAAAATTTTAACATGGGATCATAAGGTATGATAGTTTAATCTTTTAATAAATAAAAAAAATGTTAACGCGCACTCACCAACCGCTATCATCTTCGGACGACAGCTGGTTCTAGTAACTAAAAAAATCATTATAGGCTGACATTTGATTCATCTTGGTGTTTCCATCCAGTGACGTATTTTCTGAGAACATCTATGGTTTTGAGCTTATGACTATTTTTTCTTCTTCTCTCTTTTCCTTGATTTGTTGTGCCCTCCCTCTTGATTTTTCAAATAAACCTTTAAATTTCTCTTTTTTTTATTTGGTTATGTTTTTTTTTATTTGTTTTATTTTGAGATAATTTATAAAATTATAATTTTATTTTGAGATAATTTATAAAATTATAATTTTATTTTGA
>Ga0325410_1000669_pt1 | contig 36009 bp, 17 predicted proteins | sample PopdelMetagenome_16_FD_206182 | JGI IMG/M metagenome (GOLD analysis project Ga0325410, IMG submission 206182) | Populus deltoides microbial communities from Bellville, Georgia, United States - Xylem-PdIQD-R3 | ecosystem: Host-associated > Plants > Phyllosphere > Stem > Wood/Secondary xylem...
TAGCAAACACATGAAATGCAAACCAGAAAACCTAGTTAAAAAAGAAGAAGAAAAGTTGTCAACTTTCCCTTTCTAAACCAAATATCTTCTCCCTTTCTTCCGCAATAATTCTTAACTGCTGTGAGTAGAGGTTGTATTTCATTACAGAATCAAATATTAGTCTAAACTATCTGATTAAACTACAAAAATCAAAATTTGCAAGATAAACAAGGCCACAACTGTTGAAGACTGGTTAGAGTTCAACAACGATAAGCATAGCACTCTGACAGCTAAAACTGGTCCATCATCTTAAAACTTATGAAGTCACAGTAAGACTTTTTAGACAATGATGATTGCTCGTTCAACATATGAGAGCCAACAAAATGCTAAAATGTTTTAACTAACAAGAACATAAAACAAATTAGACATCCTCTCTCAAGTGAACGTTGATACTTAGCAATTCCATTGAAACCCATTTCGCAGAACAAGAAATTCCATGAAAAAGCAATATTATCCAGCAAGAGGAGAAAGAACCACCAGAATTGAAGTTAATAAATACAGAAATAACAAGGCAACATGAACAGCATTAGCAGTGGCATTGCATTACGAAAGAGAGGAAGGAAGGACACGACTTACATGAAAGTATAAAAGAGGAGTTTGGAGTTGGGTATCTGTAAACATCCAGCAAGCAAGAAGATATGTGAACTGAAGAGTGTTTTCTTGGATAATGGACTACATGGGTGAAGACCAGCACTGCCAGACAAAAGTAGCTTCGGTTTTTTTCTGTTTACTAAGGGACAAAAGCCTCAAAATATCTCTAACGAACTTAAGGAGTCAAACAATAGCATTATTGTAGCCTCGTGGTGTCAGAGGTTGCATGGGATTCTATATCGAGACAGTAGCTGATAGCTAGAATAATCAATTCTAAAAAAGTTTATTTTTAATAATAATAATAAAAAGAAGATCAAAGGTTAATTTGTTTAAACAAAATGGACAAATTATTGTCATTATTATTAGTATAATTTAACAGCAAAAACTCCAGCATGAGACTTGTTGCAAATACAAAACATAACATCATCAGAAGAACTATGATTTGAGTGCAAGAGTCTAACATATTTTTAAAAAGGCAACACAAGTGAGTCATAATCCATCCAAATCTCAACCAAGAAAACAAAAGGTCAAAAACTTATCAACCCTCTGGGCACACAGAAGGGTGCATGATAGTCACAAAGGCCTACAGCTTCTAGAATACTAGGCTACCACATAGTCTGCAGTGGATAATCCAGATAAAAAAAAAAAATAGTTAATGACTTCAGACACTAACACAGTGACTAGCAAAGACACCTGGTACAGCTGTGGACCTTTGTCATCAAAACCAGCGACTAGCAAAGATACTCCAAAAGGCCTTACACCTCTGCGAGGAAAAACAAAGGATGAGTATTTTCAAACTTCAAGAATAAGAGCATGAAGAGTTGACATGCTGATGCAGGAACATAGGGAGAGAGTTGTTGGCTTATTAGAATAAGGGCTAAGGTTATGAACTTTGGAAATTGAAATTCAGATCTAAATTACAAAGGAAATCAACTAAAACCACTGAATAAAAGATGTTCCAGTACCCAGATTGAGTAAACTCTTGCATGACAGCAGCAGTTTCCCTCACAAGTTGTGTGACAGGAATTGGTTCCTACAATCATAAAAATTCACAAGTTACAACCTTCACGATTAACAACAAAAGATGACAATGAATTGATATAAAATAGTAATCGGATATTTAACTCTTGGATTTCAAGCTAAATTCAGCTGTTTTGGGGGTCAGAATGGCATTATTGGGAATAAGACAACTAACAAGAAGTCTTGTAATATAGACAACCTCAATAACTACTTTCCAGATATATTATCTTAACAGGTTATCAAGCATTAGACGAATTATATACATGAGTTTGTTTAGAGGCATCAAAAGGATGCACATATCCCATTCATAAGATAAGCCATGAAAATTTAGCAACCTTATCACTTATCAGTGACATTAAAAGAAAAGCTGAAGAACAAACGTGAAGCAAAATAATAAAGAAAATCTTGAAGATGGGTACCTTGTACAGTCTATGATATTGCTCTGCTTGCTTCCTACTTTTCCGAACCAAAACTCGAAAGTCAGGACCCATTCCACTGCAACAAAATACATGTGATTAAGCACTGTCAAGAAAAAACTACAGCAAAGCAACCCATTTTGACATAGGTAATAAGTTGCACAAGTTAGTAAGAAGTGGCTCATTGAGCAACCAAATTGCCAAGATGTCTTATTTCAAACCCAAGTACAGAGGAATGCCTTATTTTTATTTTTCTAAGGAACTACATATTTGTCCTCCTCTTTTTTTCGGTTGAAACAGAAACAGGGTACATGTACAACGTGTCAAAGTCAAGTCCATAACCAGACCAATTAAGAACATTGACCTACAAGGAGTTCCACTGAAGTTCAGATTATAAGCAGGCATGCTTCTATCTCAATTTACCACCCCGGGTCAAATTTCACACTTATCAGGACACTATAACAACAGCAGAAACTATATAATTTCCCACCAAACATAAAGAGAGCTTTGAATCTACACACCCGCCTGCTACAATCATTCATGACAGATATTTTAGCAATAGTTAAGGCCAGAGAAACACAAGCTAAAAAAATGGAACTTCCTAATTACTGAGAAGCAGGCAGAAACAAACCTGTAGACAACTCCCATATTAGGTGTCAGATTCTGTATTTTCTGAACCTGAAACAAGAAGCAATTAAATACCATCAACAACCAACTCAAGTTATATACCATCTTGCAAATTAGAATAATAGAGCAATCAACTGGCTCCAAAATCAAACCATCTCCACCTCATTCAACACGATTTATAACCAACACCGCCTTTTTATAAAATGTGGGATTAATGAGGATATAAATCTACACACTCCAACATTCAAAGTCCCAATCTTAGAGTCATTGACTAGTATAGTAACGCCTCATTGGCAAGAACCCAAATCACTAAGCTCAAATTACTAATAAAAATTACAAATTTACACCGAATTTGAACAGATTTCTACCAACCGATGTCACTAAAGAAAACACAATAAAAAACGCAAAAATACAAAAGGGTTTCTTGAATTTAAACCAAAGAATATAACAAAACCAATAAAAAAAAAATGTTTACTTACATAAGATTCATCGACTAAAATAGATGGCAATTTCTTCTCAGTTGCAATATGTTATGAAGCGGGAAGAACAATAGCGCGAAAATATAAAGAGTTTCAAATCAAAAGAAGGCTAAGGCTACGGCGACGTTTTGAACACCCTCCTTCAAAGTTTATATGCACCGTTTAAATAAATCAGTAGCACGCCAGACTGATGTTAATTACTGTTTCCATTTTCTTTTGTTAGTTGTTATTCTAGCAAGAGCCTCATGTGGCATTCTAGAATTCATTTCGTTCCCTATATATGTAACTGCACGTAACAGAGAACAATAAGAAAAATAATACAATTAACGTGTTCTCTTCCTTCTCTTTGTTTCTCTCTTCCATTCTCATACTCTTTTCTATTCTCTGGTCATTTAAAATGTTCCCATGTTAACTAGAAAAACCCCAACTATCCTAGCTACATAATTTAGCTCTCTCCTAATCGGTTCTCTCAGGATTCAGCTTGCAACAAGTGGTATCAGAGCCTCTGATCTTCAGACTTCCACTATGCCACCAGACACGAGGTCTCAAGATCTTAAGAAGCTGGAGGAGTCCTTTGAAGTTGCAAACAAAGAACAGATGGTGCGTCATGAGCAGGTTTTAACTATGTTGGAAACCTATGGCCAACAAGTACATGCAACAAAATTAACTCAAGATACTAAGATTGAGGAGCTTAGGGAGCTCATCAGTGGATTAGCCTATCAACAAACTACTCTTCTACAAAGAGTGCAAACAGATACAATGGAGCATGGTCCTGCAAAAGGCTATCCAGACACACGTCTAGGAGGTTCTTCTTCTAAACCAGCCAGTTTTGGTGCAGAAGGACAATCATCTTATAAGATACATAAGCCTCGCCGAGATTTTCCATGTTTTGAAAGGGAAGATGTTCACAAATGGTTGTATAAATACAATCAGTATTTTGACATGGAAGAAATCAAAGGAGCAGAGAAGGTTAAGCTCGCTTCTTTTTACTTAGATGGCATGGCTCTATACTGGCATCAAAACTTTACAAGAAGCCTGGGAGGTCAAGAAGCTACATGGGAGGAATACACTGAAGCTTTGTGTGGACGGTTTTGGTGCCAACAAAATCCACTTGAAGAACTGATGGAATTAAGGCAGACGGGCAACTTGGAGACCTATATTCAAGACTTTGATATTCTATGGAACAAAGCCGACATCAGTGAAAAACAGGCAATGGTATTCTTCATTGGAGGGCTGGAGATAGAGATCAAAAATCCAGTAAAAATGTTCGATCCCAAGGCACTTAAACAGGCCTATAATCTTGTCAGATTCCAAGATAACACCCTGGCTTATAGAAGGTCACTACCTACACCACACCAATACACTTCCCAAGCTCTACCTAATGCTACTTCTTTTAAACCAAACACACCCCTACCCTATTCAAGACCATTAGCAACACCAAACCCCAACACCTTCAGATCACAGCAAACTGGCATACTACCTACTCCAACTACACACTTCTCACAAAAACCCACCAGATCCATACGACCTAGAGACTTGGAAGAAAGAAGGGCCAAGGGGCTATGTTATGTTTCTGGTGTGATGAGCGTTTTACTCCAGGTCACAGATGCAAAAACAAAAGGTTGTATTCTTTATGCATAGTTGAAGATGATGAGGATAGTCTGGACCGAGAAGGGGAAATCAATGTTGTTGAACAGGAGTCGCTCATCCCTCACATTTCTCTTAATGCTCTGGATGGAACAAGAGGTTGCCACACATTAAGAGTAACTGGGAAGGCTGACCAACATTCTGTTTATATCTTGATCGACTCTGGTAGCACCTATAACTTCCTCAATAGTGCAACTGCCAACAAACTACAATGCTTAGCCACACCCATCAGAACACTGGTGGTCGAAACAGCAAATGGTGGTACTATGCATTGCTCAGCCATGTGCAGGAATTTTAGGTGGAGAATGCAGGGAGTTAACTTTGAGACAGATGTTTTTATTGTTGATTTAATCAACTGCGACATGGTTCTGGGTATTCAATGGCTTGCAACCCTTGGAAATATCGTTTCCAACTACAAGGATCTCTAGATGTCCTTCATTTGGCACGTTTTAGATGTATTGCTCAGGGGCACTGATTGCACAAAAATTCCAGGCTATTGAGCTTGCACAGCTTAACAGTTTGATGTTTAATCCTATACAGCTAGCAGGTATGAATCTATGCAGTTTAGTTACCATTGAGGATGAGGACGACAGGGTATATTCTATGTCACCCTCAACAACACACAACCAACAGGAGCAGCATGGCTTTAACGAATTACTGGAGTCTTACAAGGAATTATTCAGAGCACCTGAAGGTTTACCTCCAATCAGGTACCACGATCACTGTATTCCTATGAAGAAAGGAGCTCAAGCGATCAACCTCAGACCCTATAGATATTCTGGAGTGCAAAAAGATATACTCGAGAAAATGGTGGAGGAAATGCTTGCATCTGGAATTATTCAGCAGAGCAATAGTCCATTTGCTTCTCCTGTGGTATTAGTCAAAAAGAAGGACGGGTCCTGGCAATTTTGTGTCGACTACAGGGCTCTCAATCAACTTACCATCAAGGATAAGTTTCCAATCCCTATAGTGGATGAATTGCTAGAAGAACTGGTGGGAGCAACAGTGTTCTCCAAGGTGGACTTACGTTCTGGTTATCACCAGATCTGAATGACTTCTGGGGATATATTCAAGACAGCTTTTCGTACGCATAATGGCCACTATGAATTCTTGGTCATGCCATTTGGCCTTACCAACGCCCCTGCCACCTTCCAAAGCTTGATGAATGATGTATTCCGAAAACATCTCAGGAAGTTTGTGTTGGTTTTCTTTGATGATATCCTCATCTACAGTCAGTCCATGACAGACCACCTGCAACATTTACAGATTATATTTGAGCTACTTAAGGAGCATCAGCTGGTAGCTAAACGCAGCAAGTGTGCCTTTGGTATACCTCAAGTTGAGTATTTAGGGCATGTCATTTCTAAAGAAGGTGTAGCTACTGATCCTAAAAAGATTCAGGCTGTGAGAGATTGGCCAGAACCACAAAATATCAAGCAACTAAGGGGATTTTTGGGCCTTACAGGGTACTATCGCAGGTTTGTCAAGAATTATGGCTCCATTAGCAAGCCCCTCACTCAATTACTCAAGAAAGATGCCTTCATCTGGCAGGAAGAGGCGCTTACAGCTTTCAACGCCTTAAAACAGGCTATGATTCAGCCTCCAGTTCTTTCCCTGCCTGATCTTAACCAACCTTTTGTGGTTGAAACAGATGCATCAGGTTCTGGTCTAGGGGCTGTACTTATGCAGGCAGGGCACCCTATTGCATTCATCAGCAAGGCTCTAGGACCCAGGCAACAAGCTTTATCAACCTATGAACGAGAAATGCTAGCTATCCTACAGGCGGTCACCAAATGGAGACATTACCTTTGGGGCAGGCATTTCACAATCAGGACTGATCATGTTAGTCTCAAATACATGCTGGCTCAAAAGGTATCCTACCCCTCTCAACACATATGGCTAACCAAACTCTTAGGTTTTGATTATGATATCGAGTACAGAAAAGGGAGGGAAAATATTGCTGCTGATGCATTGTCTAGGTGCTCCAGTAGTGAAGTATTCTCCCTTACACTCTCTACCATTTCGACCAATTTATTGGAAGCAATTCAAGCAACTTGGACGACAGATACCAATCTCGTAGGAATCATCACTCAACTGCAACAGGATCCTCATTCACATCCACTTTATGCATGGACGAATGGACATCTATACAGAAAAGGGAAACTAGTGGTGGGCAATAATCCTGACTTACAAGGGCAACTTATCTCACTCTATCATGATTCGGCCTTAGGGGGGCACTCTGGCATCACTGCCACGGCTAAACGGGTAGGATCACTGTTCTATTGGAGAAAACAGCAGAAGCATGTACGAGCATATGTAAGGGAGTGTCACACTTGCCAGAAAAACAAAAGCGAGAATGTCCTCACTCCTGGCTTACTTCAACCCCTCCCTATACCTCTAGCACCATTTGTAGATATCAGTATGGACTTCATCGAGGGACTGCCAAACTCCAAAGGGAAAAATGTGGTGCTAGTCGTAGTGGATAGGTTCAGCAAATACGCACATTTCATTGCCCTTGCCCACCCTTATACAGCATCCTCGGTTGCAGATGCTTTCATGAACAACATTTACAAACTCCACGGATTACCAGCTTCTATAGTCAGTGACAGAGATCCTGTGTTTCTAAGCAGGTTTTGGAAGGATCTATTCACCTATCAAGGGGTCCAATTGTTACACTCTACAGCTTACCATCCTCAGACTGACGGACAAACCGAAGTGGTGAATCGCTGCTTGGAGCAATACTTAAGATGCATGACCCATAAGACGCCAGATCAATGGTCCAAATGGCTTCCTTTGGCTGAATGGTGGTACAATACCAACTTTCACTCCTCTCTCAAGACCACTCCTTTTGAAGTTTTATACGGTCAAACCCCTCCAATCCACATACCTTACCTTCCTAAGGATTCCAATGTCGAAGCTGTAGATCAACAATTAACTCTACGAGAAAACATGCTCAGAACTATTAAAGCCAACCTACAGCTCGCTCAACACCGTATGGTGCAATTAGCAAACAAAAGGCGCAGTGAACGCATCTTCACAGTGGGAGATTGGGTTTATCTCAAGTTACAACCCTACAGACAACAAACAGTGAGTAGGCGAACCTCACACAAGCTGGCAGCCAAATACTATGGCCCTTATCAAATCACAGCATGCATAGGGGCTGTAGCATATCGGTTAAATCTTCCCAGTTCCAGTGCAATACACCCGGTTTTTCATGTGTCCCAATTAAAGCAACAGGTGGGACATAAGATCGTCCATGATAACTTACCGACCCTACACAAAGAGCCTGGACTGCAACCCCAAGCCATTCTTGACAGAAGAATGGTTCGACATCACAAGTAAGCAGCAACTCAGGTTTTAATTCACTAGAAGACCCTTTCACCATCTGAAGCCACATGGGAATTTGCTGAGGATCTTCGTCCGAGATATCCACAATTATTCCTTGAGGACAAGAAACCATGTTAAGGGGGAGATATTGTTATGAAGCGGGAAGAACAGTAGTGCGAAAATATAAAGAGTTTCAAATCAAAAGAAGGCTAAGGCTACGGCGACGTTTTGAACACCCTCCTTCAAAACTTATACGCACCGTTTAAATAAATCAGTGGCACGCCAGACTGATGTTAATTACTGTTTCCATTTTCTTCTGTTAGTTGTTATTCTAGCAAGAGCCTCATGTGGCATTCTAGAATTCATTTCGTTTCCTATATCTGTAACTGCATGTAACAGAGAACAATAAGAAAAATAATACAATCAACGTGTTCTCTTCCTTCTCTCTGTTTCTCTCTTCCATTCTCATACTCTTTTCTATTCTCCTCTTCCTTCTCTCTGTTTCTCTCTTCCATTCTCATACTCTTTTCTATTCTCTGGTCATTTAAAATGTTCCCATGTTAACTAGAAAAACCCCAACTATCCTAGCTACACAATTTAGCTCTCTCCCAATCGGTTCTCTCAGGATTCAACTTGCAACACAATAACAACATCGTTTGCCGCTACAACACCAAAAAAATAATAAAATCAACAACATAGTATCTAAGCACCCATCAACAACACAGTACATTCGAAAATGACAAGAAAATGAGAGGGAAAAAAAAAAGAAGAGAGAGAGCTTAAATTGCAACAACCTTTGATTCCGAGAGAAGTTTGGCCTGATCCAACGGCAGTCAATGCGTGCTCAATCTGTACTAGCTTTCCGGTAGGACTGAAAGTAGTGAGAGAAAAGGAGTACTGGCTATCACCCATGGTTTATTGCTTGAAGACGCAGAGAGGAAAAACTGAGAATGCGAGTGTGTGGGAGAGAAAGACAGGGATATTTACTTGGGGTTTTAACTTTGCTTTTCTCGTTGGAGAAGAAGGTGTTTTCTTACGAGGGCTTTTACAATGGAGTATAATGGGCTTTTATGACGGCAGGTTGGTCCTCATTACATTGAGCTCTATGAAGGCTCGGAACCAGTTTTGTTTTAATCTCCAAAATCGATGGGTATCATCACTTATAGATGAATGCTTTAGCTTCTCTCATTTATTTGGATTTAATCCATTGAAACTGAGGTTTAAGAATTTCTTGGATTTAATCCACTGGAACAGTTGCTTGATCAAGATCATTGGCAAGTTTGAAGGCAGATAAAGGCATTAAAAAAAAGCGAGAGAGAGAGAGAGAGAGCGAGAAAGAGAGGATGTGAGAAATAATTATATCATCTTAGATTAATTATCGATATGAGTTACAGTAGATGAAATTTCAAAGGCAATTTTTTTAAAGTGGCATTTGGAGAATTTAAGTGAGGAATAAGCTTCACGTGAGCGAGATAATATCACAGCTGCATTTGATAGAGTAAATGGTAAGGCTTACATATTATTTCACTCAACCTTAGCAAACACCAAAGCAAATAATTAATACACTCAAAGCGAAAAAATCATGTGAGAAATCTTTTGCCAATCTTCACCCATCTTCTCCTCCCCGTAACGATTCGTTAGATTGGGGCACCTTCTTATGCGTAGTTCCTGTATAGGCGCTGCCAAAACATAGTCTGGTAGTGCTCTCAACAACGGGCAATCAAGAATCATCAAATCTCGAAGTTGTGGCATAATGGATATTATTGAAGTTGTGTTGGCATCTTCTTCTCCCACTCTCCTTTCAATTCCATCCCAATCTTCTACTTCTTTGAGATCCATAATCAAAAGTTTTTTTAATTTGGGGAAAGCAGTGACCCTTGCAATTTCTCCTTCATTAATACTGGCATTCTCAGCTTTTTCTATACCTAAAAATCCAGCATCCAGCCTTCTCACCTTCATCGACCTCAATACCAGGCTTTCAAGGTTGGGCAATCTTCCCAACGGAGGCAAGACCTCCACGTTTGTACAAAGACCGAGTGTAAGCACCTGTAATCTGGTTAATGTCATCATCCAATTTGGCAAATCCAACCCTCCGTACCTAGTTATGGTTAGATTTTCCAAGTCTGACGGAGGCTGTAAAACTTCAATTAAAATGTTGTTCTCCCGGTTGAAGTTGAAATCCAATTGCAAACAAAGCAGACGATTCTTATTTTTGAGTTGTGCTTCTGCAGCGTCACTCGCATCTTCTTCACCTCCTCGTAGATTCCATATAATAAGACTCCCGATGCGATTTAAGTTTTTTAATTCTCTTAGATTAGCTGCTTTACTTTCATTCGCACCACCACCACAAACAGTAAACCCATCCAATGTTCGCAGACCTGTTATCCTCTCTATTCCCTTTGGTATGAAGGCCACACCTGAACCAGAAATCCGGAGATGCCTCAATTTGATAAGTTTTCCAATCGCATTAGGCAATTCCTTGAGAGAATCACACCAAGCAACGTCTAGGGATTGCAGATTGCATAAATCACACATGGTTTCTGGCAGGGACTCCAAGTCTCTACAGGCTACCAAGTTGAGGTGTCTCAAATGTATCAATTTCCCTACCTCGTTTGGTATTTCTTTGATTGGAGACATTGACAAATTCAATGACCTGATGCATCTCAACTGCTTGAATACATCAGGTAGTGCAGCTCCAAGCCAAGCGTCTCTAGTGTCGATCAAGAGGCTGCGAAGACCTTTTGCTTTGTGAATGGACACGGGAAAAGAGGTCTCGTTGGGCAGCATCATGCTTAAATGACGAACCCTTTCAATTGAAGTCTCCACTGTTGCTCCTCCAAGTGTATTGACATCCACTGTTAGACATTCATTTTTTGTCATATATTGGGCAAAATCATGCACTATATCATGCATCTTGAATCTAATATCTTCTCGACCATACGTCTTAAAATCTTGGAAGAAAGAGCGCGCTGCTAAGACTTGAAAGTACTCCTCTCCAACAGCCTCCATATCTCCACCTGAAGTCTCCTTGAGGTAACCTTGAGCTATCCACATCTTCACCAATTCATATTTGCGCATCTCGTAGTCTTTTGGAAACATGGCACAATACAAGAAACATCGTCTTACCACAGACGGTAAATCGTAGTAACTCAAAAGCAAAGGTAGAAATATTCCTCTTTCAACCTGATCTCTATCAACCTCATCTAGCCCCCACAGTTCGCTAGATAAAACACGTTCCCACTCTTCTCTTGTTCTTTTAAACTGCATTAGACCTCCTAATACCTTGGCAGCTAGCGGCAAGCCCTTGCACTTGTTAGCAATTTTATCACCGATATCTGTCAATCTTTCGCGCTCATCTTTGCTTCTTTCCTGGAATGCCACTTGATTGAATATTGACATGCATATCTCATCAGACAATTTCTCAACATTGATCTGGTGGTCAGTTCCCATAATCGTTGCCACAGTGCCCTTACGAGTGGTCACTAGAATTCTGCTTCCTCGTGCACAGCCTGTGAAAGATGGTTTCAGTTGTTCCCATTGTCTATGATTGTCTGTCCATACATCATCAAGGACAAGAAGCAACCTCTTTCCCTTAATGGATTCAGAAACCATTTGCAAAAGGGATTGCAATTCAATCAAATTCGGTGCACTCCCTTCAAGCTGCTCAAGGATAGCTTTTGCTATTCTAACCTCATCAAATGGTTCTGAAACACAGACCCATATCTTTTTCTCAAAATGAGCCGTAACCTCAGCATCCTTATAAGCTAGTTGGGCGAGAGTTGTTTTTCCAATTCCGCCCAGCCCTACTAGAGTGATGACATCAACGTCCCGAGCTTCCTGACTACTTTCACCCACCAACTCGCTTACAATAGTTTTCTTTTCAACATCTCGACCAATCACGCTTGATTCATCAACAAAGGAGGTACTTGTTAGTCGTTGTAGTTCATCAGTGGCTCTGTACAGATCAAAGCCATACACAACTCTCTCTTTGGCAATGTCATCCACTTTTTCACATACTTCTTTGATCTTAAGGGCAATGTCGCGACGTCGAACCACTTGATTGAGACAAAAGCAAGTAGATTTCAGGAAGGAACATCGCATCTTCTGTAGGCTGCGAGTATTTTCTTCAGCTTCCTCCATTTTCCATCTAAGAATTGCAGTGCTCCATTCATCTAGCACGTCATCCATATCATAACATACATCTTTGAGCTTGTCTACCCAATCCCTTAGAGCCTTATCCTTCACTTGTTTTCTATCTGCATCTTCAAGGACAGATTGGATAGAAAGGAGATTGCTTTTCAGCTTGTCGACTTGTTTCTTCACATCCCCTACCAGGCTCACCTCTTCTCGTACCTATTAGTGTGGAAAAGATAAGGAAGTTCAAGCAGAGGAAACATTTGCTTGATTTCACTACAAGTTTTTAATTTTAATTTTGGTAATTAATAGATTATATAATTTTTATTAATCTTTTTTTTGCAGTACGTAGCTGACACGTACTATGAAATGGATTGGCTATATTAATAATTTACATATAAAATATTTATTAAAAACCAATATATTAAAAATAATAATATTTCTTTTTATCATCATCATCATGATATCTCTGTCTGCACTCTGTTACTATACAAGAAGGAAGAAACCTATATTCAACATAAGCTTGGAAATATAGAGAATAAAAGTATCTGTATTTGTTGGTATTCGTAAAATCTATTTGGAAATAAGATTATGGAACTTATTATTTTAACATTTCATTGATTATTTTACCCTTAGTAGTTCAGTTTAATGAGAGGATCGACAACTCCATTTTCCTTCTTAGAATATTTGTTTTAGATTACTTCCAGAAATATGAAAAATAATAAAACAATAAAAAGAAATTTCTTTAATAAAATCCAAATCTAGATCTGAGGATTTGATATTTTATTTTACTTTATTTTTCTTATAAAGGAAGAAAAAGAGACTTCAATTTTATATTTCTTATTCATGTAAGGGTTAATTAGATCATTGCAAATTGTATACAAGTAATTACCTGTTGAGCAACGACCGTGGTTAGCTGCTCCAAAATTGGCGATAAAAGTGCCTCTGCCATTTGTCTGTTTAATTTTATTTTATTTAAAAAAAAAAGGAGACGATGATGATAGAGTGAACTGAGAGAGAGAGAGAGAGAGAGAGAGAGAGGGGAAGGAGGCTGCTGGTTGTGAAACGAAGAGGGTTAGTTTATGTACTTGGGTTTGGTGATGAGGGTTGACTTTTGTTTCAGTCCCTGTACTGCTTCTAACATTTCAATTTAGTCCCTATATTATTGTAACTTTTCAGTCTAGTCTCGGTCAGGGGTTACTTACTGCGGATGGCTTTTCCAGGTTGCAAGTTTCTACTGAGAATGACATTCCATTTTGAGTTCCAAAGGTGAAACACTCGTGCTTTTCAATTCTACCGAGTTCTAGGCTAAGGATTATTATTTGTGGAAAGTAATTTCTTCTTCGATATATAGCAATTATTTTTTATTGATACTGACCTTAGGTTAAGAATGCTGTAGTTTCTACTGAAATGTATCTGATATGGACATCTCATTATAGCATTCTACTGAAATTCCTGCTTCTCTATTTCTTCTCTTCATTCTATGTTATTCCACTAATCTTGCAAACTGGATCATGGTAATATATATCTGTCCATTCAAACTAATTTACAAAAACCAAAAGTAGTAACCAATTAGTTCTTGTGTAATGGAAATATAAACAAGCATCTATCGATCTGGGTTTTTGAGATTCGGTGATTTTATCCTGTTTTCATAGCAGGGACTGGGGTTTGATATTGATCTTTGATTTTGGGTCTGAAAATGGATGGTCCAGATTTATTGAGGTTGTATGATTGGATTTGTTGATGGTGTTGGAGATCATGCTGTATAGTATTTTTTTATATATATTTTTGTTTAAAAATATATTAAAATATCTTTAATGTCAAATATTTTAATATTTAGATGGGAAATAAAAATCTAAATTCTAGAATTCATTTGTCACCGTGCAAAGAATAATTCAGGTCCCCAACTCTCCATACTTTTAGAGGTTACATTTAACTTTAAAAATCATATACCTTTTGGAAGGTCATGTATCTGGGTAGTTTAAGGAGTTATCAGTGGATGAGCAGGGATGTGTTTTGGTTTATTCATGGAGAGGATGCTGGGGTTTTGTTGGCGGCAGCTACAGGCTCTGCGGTTGTGTTAACAGGAAAGGGATTGCAGGGATTGCTGGTCAGGGTGATGGAAGCTGTCTGAAGCTGGGGCTGTGTGGATATCAGTAGCGTGCTGTGGTCATGGAAAAAAGTTTGGAAGGATTGCTGGTTTGCGTGATTGGAGCTCCTTTAAATGGGGAGGTTTGTTTGTGAAGGGGAGCAAATGGGTGTGAAAAGGCCAAGAAATGAGCAAGATTTCTGGAGGAAAGGATTCATTTTGTATGGACGACATCACCTTCCTTTCTTCTTCTTTTGTTTTCATTCCTTTCTTAACTTAACGTGATTTAAGGCACTTCTTTCATTGTCTTTTTCTACTTTTTCATAATTTAAGGCACTTCTTTCTTCTTTTAGCTAGAAACATAATGCAAGACAACTAGAAAAACAAAGGAAGAGTGCTTTCAAGATTCAGGAATCAGAGAGTGAAGAGTCGACATGCAGATGCAGGAACATAGGAAGACAGTTGTTTGGTTACTAAAATAAGGGCTAAGGTTATGAAATCTGGGAATTGAAATTCAGATCTAAATTACAGGGGAAATCAGCATGCTAGATTCAGCAGCGTTTGGGGTCAGAATGGCATTGTTGGGAAGAAGACAACAAATTATGTGTAGCTTAGCAGCCATTGTTGCTGCTTCAGGAACACCAAACTCCCTTCTCAAAAAACTGCATCCATATGCATTTTGCAATTAAGTCATTATGCTTTAAACTCATTCTATTTGCCTTCCCTTACAAAAAAAAAGAAGAAGAAGGTTATTTGCTGTCGTCAATTCAGTCAGTCTTTATTAGTCAATGCTTCGCTGCACTGAAAAAACAGAGGCATTGGATTTTGATCATAATAATTAGAAGGAAAAAAAAAACAACATTAATAAGTGATCATCGTGGCTACAAAATGAAGTGGAACTAATAATCAATGGAGTGGATATAATAATCATAATAATACTAAATAAAATGAATTAGCTCAGAGTACTCAGCTTGGGCTTGGGTTCCCTCATCATGACTTGGTGAATTGGGCAATCTAAGTACTTTTGGGCTCCATGTTTTAATGGGTTCCAAGGGGAAGAAAACACAACGATTCTTGAAGAAGGATTTGTGTCCCTTTGCACTTGAACGACTGGGAATTCAAATTTAATATGCTCAACTTGAACACTTAAATTCTAGTTCCTGATTTTAAATCACTCCTAAAATTCTGTTTTTTCTTTGGTTCAGAAAATTATTTATATACTACGTACTATATATTTGAAATCTTTCATTCACTCAATAAAATTAGATTTATGAGAAAATCAAAATTACTAGGGATTACTTTAAAACATCTTGAATTTTTTACTTAATACTTTAAAATAGTTTTTCTTTTATAAGTAGTATTGAATTATTTTGCATGTATTGTTTTATGAAATAATTTATTGTGTTTCATTTCTAGATGGAAAGCAATAATACTTCATTTTATAAAGAATAGTTTAGTTCAAATTAAAATTTTATCAAAGAGAGAGAGCATGAAATTATGCGTTGAATTACTATTTGTAATTTTTATTTTATGAGATTTTATGAAATAAAACTGTTTTTGTACAAATTAATAAACTAATTAAGTAATTTTAATCCAAGTTGAAAAATACTTTTACATCATGGAATTGCATTGCAATATTAATTCAACAACTCTAATTAGCATTACAACAACCACCCTACCAACTTCCACACAACTTTCATCGTGTCAAAATCATTATTGCCGCCATTATAACCATTACCATCTCTTCCTCAATATTGCCTTTACTACCATTCTTCTTACCTTATTACTTATCAAACAATATAAGTCTTGTTTTATGTAAAAGAAGTCTCAAATTATATATTTGATTGTAAAATATCTCATACAAAAGAAATATAAAGAAGAACACTTCTTCTATAAAATAGTTAGAATATGCAAAACAAATTACCCCTTTCAATTAAGATTATAAGAGCATGAATCTACGAATAGAAATAAGAATGACTCTAGAGTGGTAGATCATAATGCTATGTATAAAATAAAGAAAATCTATGTGGTAAAGTATTCCATAGAATCCTATCAATAACCAAAAGCAAAGAGAAAAGAGGTGGTAATTAATTGAGTTAAAATCATATATAAAAGATTTTGATAAACCATTCTATTCTATAATAGATGCACAACTCACAACAAGTTTTTTGTCATTGCATGAGTTTTTATCTTCAAGTTAGATTATAAATTGAGAAAAGCTGGTTATGATAACATCATAAAATAGACTAAAAACATGTTACATGAAGAGAATAGACTAAAAAATAACTTATATATTACAAATTCAATGACGAAATCTTTTAGCTTAAGATGCTAAAAATAATGTATCAAAACTTTCACATTTTATATTATGGTGAATATGTAAATTTTAACGAGTACAAAACTAATATACTTGGTATAAATCTAATTGTGGTATTAATTCTTTTCTTTAACCATATATAATCAAATTTTACTTGAGTTTACCGGGATATTTTAACCAGGTCAGGTATTAATTCTTTTCTTTATTTTTTTTTTGAAGTTCTTACCTTAATTACAGAAAACATCTACTTAATTTTGAGCTATATTAAATTTGGTTTTATAAACAGTATCTTTTATTTTAGCTGATCCATTGAGTATTTGGTGCTATTCAATTCAATTTAATCAAACTTTTATTTGGTTGAGAAGAATTTGGCAATCAGAATCTTGGGATTTTGAAGATGGCTCTTGAATTGGAAACCATGTGTTAGTTAATATCCCTTGTTTTCTTATATCACGGACATACTCCTCGACACCACCCATGGGTGAGCAGTTAGCCACTCTCAAAAACAAAACCACAAGGAAGAGCCTGCCAACTTGTGGTCCACCAACAATTACACACTTGGATGTAAGTTGGGGTGCACAATGATTTCCAAGAGGTTGATCTCACACTTTCATGTGGGTTGGGGTGTATAATAATTCCTAGGAGGTCACTAGTCTGGATTTCAATTTCTCTTTTCATATTAAAAAAATTTGACAAACTCATCATGATATCTAGATATTTTTACAAGTCTTTACAGATTAATACCACAAAGACTTAGAAGACTGCTAATGAATCAAAATAAAATAGACCCAATAAACCCTTCAAAATGGATCGAAAAAACTCCCCCAGAATATCTCTTCACTCGAGTTGAGATGAATTTTTGTTTTATATTCCATGTGCTGGTTCTATTATGTTTAGAATCATTGTTTCTGCAATTTTTCCTTTTTATGTTGGGTTAAGCAAATATGGTGGTATCTATATTGATTCTGATATCATAGTTTGAATCTATATTGTCTTCCGTTATTAATGCTATTGGTCTGAAGAATCCTCTGTCTGGAAGTTCCTTGAATGGGGCTGTGATGGCATTTAGAAAGCACAGGCACTAGGGGGCTTGCCTTTCACTAGCAGAGATCATATTTATTGTTGAAGATTTTTTGTGTTAGGTTTAGATATCTTTATTTGGATTTAATCAATGGGTATCATCTCTTATAGATGAATCGATCGGTATCAAGTTATATGCCATCTCCAAAATCAAACCATCTCCACCTCATTCAACACGATTTAAAATAATCAACACCACCTTTTTATACAATGTGGGATTAATGAGGATATAAATCTACAGACTCCAACATCCAAAGTCTCAATTTTAGAGTTATTAACTAGTATAGTAACGCCTCATTGGCAAGAACCCAAATCACTAAGCTCAAATTACTAATAAAAATTACAAATTTACACCGAATTTGAACAGATTTCTACCAGCCGATGTCACTAAACTCAAATTACTCCTAAAAGTCTCAATATAAACCCATTAACTACTAGACCAACACCTCATTGGCTAGAATCCACGTTGCTTTTCCACAACAATCATCAGCTTCTTCAATTAGAGTGCTACAAGCCCATGTCTCTATACCTATGTTATTACTAAAAGAATATAACAAAACCAATAAAAATAATAATAAATGTTACTTACAGAAGATTCATCGACTAAAATAGATGGCAATTTCTTCTCAGTTGCAATAACAACATCGTTTGCCGCTACAACACCAAAACAAATAATAAAATCAACAACATAGTATCTAAGCACCCATCAACAACATAGTACATTCGAAAATGACAAGAAAATGAGAAAAAAAGAAGGAGAGAGAGCTTAAATTGCAACAACCTTTGATTCCGAGAGAAGTTTGGCCTGATCCAACGGCAGTCAATGCGTGCTCAATCTGTACTAGCTTTCCGGTAAGACTGAAAGTAGTGAGAGAAAAGGAGTACTGGCTATCACCCATGGTTTATTGCTTGAAGACGCAGAGAGGAAAAACTGAGAATGCGAGCGTGTGGGAGAGAAAGACAGGGATATTTACTTGGGGTTTGAACTTTGCTTTTCTTGTTGGAGAAGAAGGTGTTTTCTTAGGAGGGCTTTTACAATGGAGTATTTTGTGCTTTTATGACGGCAGGTTGGTTCTGTTTACATTGAGCTCAATGAAGGCTTTAATTTTTTAAACTTAACTTCATCCGGTTCAGTTCACGGGAGAAGTTTAATTATTTTTTTTAAGAAAATAAAATAACATTATTTTTAGTAATTTTTTTAAATGATATTTTACCTGAGTCCACAGGCGATGTGTAAATTTTTTTTATTTAAAATATTTTTTTTTATTTTTTTTAATATTTACTTATTATTTGTATACTAAAACGTGAGATTTTCACTTTATATTTGTTACTGTATAAAACTTTGTTTTTTAGTTTGGTCCTCAAACTTTGTTTTTGACAATCAAATTCTATTTAAAAAGCAATTAATTTTAAATTCTTATGAAAAATTGAATTGGAAAAGGAGGAATCGAAATGAAAAACACGACAGACATGGGTAACGCACCATAAATTTTTAAAAAATTCACTTTGGTCTTCCTACTTAAACAATTACGCAAATTATATAATTTTGGTTCCTCAAAATTGTTCCAATTCCATTTTGGTACAAAGATTTATTTTTGTTATTTTTTAGTTCCTGATTATGAGAGGAGAGAGAGGGGGGTCACTGGATTCCAATAGTAAAGAGAGAAACTTGCTGTTGACACCGACTTAGACCACCAAAATAAGGGATATTTATGTCAAATTATTAGAGGAGTTCCTATTAGGTGTTTTTGTAACTTAAAGGTTCATGAAAAAACGGATCTAAACTCGGGTTGATTTTTTTTATTTTAGATTGTGTTTGTTTTTTGAGACAGTTTTTTGGGTCTAGTATAGTTTCCTGATCCAAGTACCTAGTGTCTGGCATGGTTGCTATAAAAATATAACTTTAAATAATGCAATTAAAAAGAAATAAAGTGACATGATTAGTTAAAAAACTAAAAATAAAAAAATGGACATAACCTCCTTTTCTTTAATTTTGTTCAGATGACCTCTTTTAAATAATATTGATTTTTTTGTTACGGGTTTAATTTTCAAAGAGATTTTCTGGTGTATTTATAATTTTGTTTTTGTCTTTTATATAAATTAATTATATTTTTAAAAATAAAAATATTTATTTTCAGATAATATTTGTAATATATAATCTTCGAAGTAATTAATGATGGCAATTGCAAATGAATAGAGGAGGAAGTATCAAGATCATTGACTTGTTTGAAGGCAAATAGACCCTTTGATCGTTAGATGATGACGCTAAATGAGGCTCCACATTATAAAGGCATAACAGAGAGACAGAGAGAGGATGTGAGAAATAATTATAGATCAGTAAGGTGGCCGCGGGCTCACCTTTAATTTCCAAAATAAATTGGGTGTAGGATCCAAGTCTATTTGGGTCCTTTTGACCCAAGCATATTTGGGTCCTGTTGCGTCTAGGTCCAAGTCCATCCTTGGGTCAAGCCAGGCAAGTGATGTGGACCAGCTCAAAAAAATCAGTAAGGACCTATTACATGTTCCAAATGGTCCATTAACTCAGTCCAAGACAAAAACATTGAAAAAGATATTAAATACATTGGTTTTGAAGATTTCAACCAAGTCATAACTTAAAGGTCCATTGGAGTATCAAGAGGAGACCCTAATACATCTTATCCATGTGTAAGAGGGGTCCAATACAACTTTATTTAGGCCATGAAGTGAAGACAGCAAAGGAAACAAAAGAATCTTACTTCAACTTGGAAACAATATGGGTGGTTACATTTTCCTTTTGTTTCTAGGATTAAGGGAATACATGGTAGGCTATAAATAAGTCTTGAATCAGTTCTGTAATATTTTACTTCATTCTCTTCTTCTCATGGCAGAACATGAATTTAATATCAAGGGCTTTATTTTATTTTGTTAGTTACAGCCCAAGACTTATTTGGGCTTAATTAATACTTTATTTTCAGTTAGGATCCAAAGTTTATTTAGATTAAGTTATGGGATTTTCAATTTAGAGTTTTAGGTCAGTTTTGAGTAGACCTCATATAAGTCCAATAAGGGGTCTATTAGGGTTAATTTTTCAAGAATTATTTAAAACTCATGTAAGCCAAAAATTCGGCAGCTTTGATGATTATAACTTCTAGATTTTTTCAGTTTTAACGTGTAAGAATGATTCTTGAATTCTTCAGTTCTTGAACGAATTGAATCTAACTTATCAAAGATTAACTGGTTTCGTGACATCATTCTACTCATTCCAATAGTGTTGGTGCCTTGGGACAGGTTTTCATTGTGTCACACTCCTATCAGACCTATTTCGGCTTTCTGGGATCATATTTCAATCTTAATTGTGGATTGTGTGACTACGTAATCATAAGATTCGCATTAGGAAGACCAAAGGTTATTTAGATCGTATACCTGGTAGGACCCAATGTTATTTTTGGGTCTTGCAACTAATAATTTATATGTATAATTAAGTATAATTTGATAAAATTATTATTACAATACATTTGGTAAAATTAGTGAATGATATAACATTTCTTTCAAATTCATCAATTATTTTATTAATAATATTAATTACAATAAAATATACTCTTATAAATTTTAATAAAAATAATAATATTTATAATACAACTAATAGCTTTTTTAGTATTAATATTATTAATTAATATAAACATAATATTATTTATAACACCAAAAATAATAATATTTTTGAGAATAATACTATTAATTAGAATAAAAAATAATATTAATAAAACAAATAATAATATTTTTAATACTCATACTATTAATTATACTAAAAAAATATATTAATAAAAAAATATAATAATACTTTTAATATTAATTATACTAAAAAATAATAATATTAACAAAACAAATAATAGTATTTTTAATACTAATACTCTTAATATTAATTATACTAAAAAAAGACTATTGATAAAACAAATAATAATATTTCTAATACTAATACTTGTAATTATACTAAAAGATTAGGCAGCCAAGCGCTAAGTGGCGCTTGGACTGCACTCAAGAGAAAGCATATTATTTGTCCACTAATTGCTATTGAATTTAAAATAAATACAGTTTTAAAACTTATATAAAGTTACCAAGAGTTAATTTGATAGCTGCTTGCATAAAATCTCATTGAATTTGGCCAATGTTGTTTAGAATAAAGTGAAATAAAAAGTTATTTCAAAACATAACCAATGTAGTTTTTAGTTATTTGTCTAGAAACTTTAGTATATCCCATAAAAATCATGAGTTTTGGATGAAAGAAAATCAATTCTAAAATCAAACTCCGATTGAAGCTTCATCTGTATTTTTGAGCTGGAGAATTTAACTTATTAGGCCTGGTTTGTTTTTGCGTTTTAAAGATATTTTTGAAAATTTTAAATTTTTTTTGCTTCAAATTAATATTTTTTAGTGTTTTTAGATTATTTTGATGCGCTGATATCAAAAATAATTTTTTAAAAAAATAAAAAAATATATTATTTTAATACGTTTCTGAGTAAAAAATATTTTAAAAAACAACTTCAACAACACCCTCACACATATTCTTAATGCATGTTTTTTAAAACATGCATTCTAACGCAAAGAAAGCATATAAAACACATCAAAGTTGCAAAAGTATGTAGTTTTAATTGTTAGAAAAGGTATCCTAAAATATGAAAAGATAGGTATAATACCCTAAATATCCGTAAACAACTAGAAAACAATTAATAAAAAACAATAAAACTAAAATCCAAAATTATCAAGGAGAAAATCTAAAATATGGTCTGAAATTTCAAAGGCAGTTTTTTTAGAGTGGCATTTGGAGAATTTAAGTAAGGAATAAGCTTCACGTGAGCGAGATAATATCATCTTAGATTAATTTTTTAACATGTGAAATTTAAGTCTAATTCAATAATTAAATAAAAAATTAGCTGTTCCTGCCGGTCTTAACTATTCTTTAAATATGAACATATGAATTACATATTATTTTATATATGTTGAGAGAGAGAGGGGATGAGAGAGAGGGGATATCACAGCTGCATTTGATAGAATAAATGGTAAGTAGAAATACAATCCAAAGTCAACAATACACAGTAATGAGGTATGTGAAACATACCCCTTCCTGCCGGTCCTACAGAATTCCGTGTCTTAACCATAAATATCAATGTTTGGGATGTGAGAAATCTTTTGCCAATCTTCACCCATCTCCTCCTTCCCGTAACGTTTCCTTAGATTGGGACAACTAATTATGCGTAGTTGCTGTAGAGGCGCTGCCAAAACATAGGCTGGTAGTGCTCTCAACAACGGGCAAGTATCCATCATCAACACTCGAAGTTGTGGCATAATGGATATTATTGAAGTTGTGTTGGCATCTTCTTCTCCCACTGATCTCCTTTCAATTCCATCCCACTCTTCTACTTCTCTGAGATTCCGAATCTCAAGTTTTTTTAATTTGGGGAAAGCAGTGACCCTTGCAATTTCTCCTTCATTAATACTGGCATTCTCATCTTTTTCTATACCTAAAAATCCACCATCCAGCCTTCTCACCTTCAACAAGTCCAATAGCAGGCATTCAAGGTTGGGCAATCTTCCCAACGGAGGCAAGACCTCCACGTTTGCACAATAACAGAGTTCAAGCCCCTGTAATCTGGTTAATGTCATCATCCAATTTGGCAAATCCAACCCTCCGTAACTAGATATGGTTAGATTTTCCAAGTCTGACGGAGGCTGTAAAGCTTCAATTAAAATGCTGTTCTCTCGGTTGCGGTCGAAATGCAATTCCAAACGAAGCAGGCGCTTCTTATTCTTGAGTTGTGCTTCCGCAGCGTCACTCGCATCTTCTATACCTCGTCCTAGATTACTTATACTAAGACTCCCTCCAATGTGATTTAAGTTTCTTAATTCTCTTAGATTCGCTGCTTTACTTTCATTCTCACCACCACCACCACACACAGCAAACACATCTAATGTTCGAAGACATGTTATCCTCTCTATTCCCTTTGGTATCAAGTCCAAACGTGAACCAGAAATTCGGAGATGCCTCAATTTGATAAGTTTTCCAATCGCCTGAGGCAATTGATTGAGATACAGACACCAAGTAACGTCTAGGGATTGCAGATTGCATAAATCACACATGGTTTCTGGCAGGGACTCCAACTTTTTACAATATGCCAAATTGAGGTGTCTCAAATGTATCAATTTCCCTACCTCGTTTGGTATTTCTTTGATTGAAGACCTTGTCAAATTCAATGACCTGATGCATGTTAACTGCTTGAACAAATTAGGCAGTGCAGCCCCAAGCGAAGGGTCTCTAGTGTCAATCAAGAGGCTGCGAAGACCTTTTGCTTTGCGAATAGACACGGGAAAAGAGGTCTCCTCTGATAACATCATGCTTAAATGACGAACCCTTTCAATTGAAGTCTACATTGTTGCTTCTCCAAGTTTACTGGCATCCACTGTTAGACATTCATTTTTTGTCATATATTGGGCAAAATCATGCACTATATCATGCATCTTGAATTTCATTCCTTCAAACTTATCCGTCTCAAAATCTTGGAAGAAAGAGCGCGCTGCCAAGACTTGAAAGTACTGCTCTCCTACAAGCTCCATATCTCCACCTGAAGTTTCCTTGAGGTAACCTTGAGCCATCCACATCTTCACCAACTCATCTTTTCCCATCTTGTAGTCTGTTGGAAACATGGCACAATACAAGAAACATCGTCTTACCACAGAAGGTAAATCGTAGTAACTCAAAAGCAAAGGTATAAATATTCTTCTTTCAACCTGATCTCTATCAACCTCATCTAGCCTCCACAGTTCGCTAGATAAAACACGTTCCCACTCTTCTCTTGTTCTTTTAGACTGCATTAGACCTCCTAATACCTTGGCAGCTAGAGGCAAGCCCTTGCACTTGTTTGCAATTTTATCGCCGATATCTGTCAATCTTTCGCGCTCATCTTTGCTTCTTTCCTGGAATGCCACATGATTGAATATTGACCTGCATATCTCATCGGACAATTTCTCAATGTTGATCCGGTGGTCAGTTCCCAATATCGTTGCCACAGCGTCCTTACGAGTGGTCACTAGAATTCTGCTTCCTCGTGCACAGCCTGTGAGAGATGGTTTCAGTTTTTCCCATTGTCCATGATTTTCTGTCCAGACATCATCAAGGACAAGAAGGAGCCTCTTTCCAGTAATGGATTCAGAAACCCCTTGCAAAAGGGATTGCAATTCAACCAAATTCGTTGGTCTCCCTTCAAGCTGCTCAAGGATAGCTTTGGCTATTCTAACCTCATCAAATGGTTCTGAAACACACACCCATATCTTTTTCTCAAAATGAGCCGTAACCTCAGAATCATTAAAAGCTAGTTGGGCGAGAGTTGTTTTTCCAATTCCGCCCAGCCCTACTAGAGAGATGACATCCACGTCCCGTGCTTCTTGACTACTTTCAGCCAGCAACTTGCTTACAACATTTCTCTTTTCACCATCTCGACCAATCACGCTTGATTCATCAACAAAGGAGGTAGTTGTTAGTCGCTGGAGTTCATCAGTGGCTTTGTACAGATCAAAGCCATACTTAGCTCTCTCTTTGGCAATGTCATCCACTTTTTCACTAACTTCTTTGATCTTCAGGGCAATGTCGCGACGTCGAACCACTTGATTGAAACAAAAGCAAGGAGATCCCAGGAAGGAACACCGTATCTTCTGTCGGCTGTGAGTATTTTCTTCAGCTTCCTCCATTTTCCATCTAAGAATTGCAGTGCTCCATTCATCTAGCACGTCATCCATATCATAACATGCATCTTTGAGCTTGTCTACCCAATCTCTTACAGCCTTATCCTTCACTTGTTTTCTATCTGCATCTTCAAGGACAGATTGGATATCAAGGAGATTGCTTTTCAGCTTGTCACATTGTTTCTTCACACCCACTACTAGGTTCACCTGTTCTTGTACCTATTAGTGTACACAGGAAAAGAAACGTTAAGCATAGGAAACATTTCTATGACAATTTCACACCCCCTACTAGGTTCACCTCTTCCTGTACCTATTAGTGTAGAAAAGACAAGTTCAAGCATAGGAAACATTTCTATTTTGTATTAATATATTTTATTGTGAAATGGATTTACTATATTAATAATTTATATATAAAATATTTATTAGAAATAATAATATTTTTTTTTTATCATCATTATGATGATATCAGTCTGTACAAGAAGGTATAAAATGAATCTTAAATGGTAAAACGTTAAACCTATACGTGTGTGTATATATATATATATATAGGTATGGAAAGAGTTCAATGTTCTCACGAGAGAAGGATTTCTCCTTTGATTTTGTAAGGTTTTCATTTTATATTAAACTATAGATGTATAAAGGCAGGTGAATAAAAGGATCTGCATGTATAATTCGTGAAGTCAATTTAGAAATAAAGGCATGATAATAAGATTGTGTGTTAAGTATATAGTTTTAATTCACACCAAATACTCACTCGCTAATCCTTTGAACTTTTTATTGATTATTTTACCCTTAATAGTTAAATTTAAAGAGAATTGGCAACTCTTGTTTTGCCTTTTTCGGTTTTCCTATATTTGGAATGATATATTTTCTTTAGGTTATTTTTAGAATTATGAAAAATAATAAAACAAGTAACAGAAGATTCTTTAATAAAATCCAAATATATACTTGAGGATTTAAAATATTATTTTTATTTATTCAAGTTAAAAGTATTCTTTTTATGAGAGGAAGAAAAAAGGCTTGAACTCTATATTTCTTATCTCTACCAGGTAAATCAGGTTATTGCAGATGGTAGAAAAATACCTGTTGAACAAAGATCGTGGTTAACTGCTCCAAGATCGGAGATACAAGTGCCTCAGCCATCGTCTGTTTAGTTCTGATTGGAAAGAGAGAGAGAGAGAAGCAATTATGATGGGATGAGCAGAGAGAAAGAGAGGGTGAAGGGAAGGAGGCGGCTGATTGTGAATGGAAGTTAGTTTATATACTTAATTAGGGTTTGGCGTTGCAGGTGGAGTTCTTGCAACTTGTAGTTTTTTTTACTATTGAAGCTTGTATTTTAGTGTCTCAACATTTTTTTATTAGTTTTTGTCGGGCTGCGGTAAAGGGAGATCAGCACAACTTGTAATTTTAGCTGACAGTAAACCTGAAGTAATGAGAAAATAATTTTAGCCGGCCAAATCTGTTTTGCGACAAGAGTGTGTTAGGTTAAACACATATAAGTCTTATTTTTTTTATTTTTTTTATTTTGTATTTTGATATTTAGCTAAATAAATTTTTTTAAATATAAAAAATTTTCAAAAAAAATTATGAATCTTTTTGAATTTATTTATGGATCTCTCATTTTTATTTGTTTTTCTAAATAAATCGTTTTGAATTGATTTCAAGGTTGGGTTTTTATGGTAAAATATAAATCTGGTATAAGATATATTTTTTTTTCTTAAAAAAATATATATATGCTTTAATTTAAATTTATTTTATTCATTAATCTAACGACTACGTAAGTTTCCAGTAGCTTTAAAGTTTGTAAGACTCAAACCAGTAACTTGAGGTTTAACATCCCGGTCGAGAATTAGGTCTTAATATGGAAGGGTTAATCCAGGTTAACCTAATTTTTTTAATAAAAAAATTAAAATACATCTTTTTGACTGAAATTATTTTTTTCAAAAACAAAATCAACAATATTTAAACAAGTTTTACTCGAGCCTACCAAGATATTTTAACCAGGTGAGACCATATTAATTCATTTCTTTATTATTTTTTTGAAGTTCTTACTTTAATTACCAAAAGAATCCCCTTAATTTCAGAGTCCTTACATCTCTAATTAATTATAACTACCTTACCGGTCATAATGTTCTTTTCTGTACCTGATGAATGATATTATTTCTGAGATTTATGAACATGTAATGACGGAAGCCTGGGATGCCTGCGTTGGACTGGTTCCCTTTGCTACGTTACTGGAGTCGCAATGTTTCGAGGTATCAGACCAAATTAATTCTCTTTCTTTTTGCAGCAAAGCTGTATCTCTTGCTACTTGCTAGAGGCGTAATCCCAGGCTACCACTGTTTTGGTGTTCACCATTGTTATTAGGTTGAATTAAATACCAGAAGATTTCTGGGTGTGTAATGACTGTATGATTAAACTTAGCAATGCACTGTCAAGGCTGTGGCGCACGAACTTCATGCGCCGGCGTGCATCACCACTGTTCTACCGTGTGCCATCGCGGCCTCCACCAATTCCAGCAGCTCCAGTTTTTTTCTCCATTGCCTCCATTGAAGGTCCAATTTTCAAGCTCAGAAAGCATGGCATCTTGAGTTTATTTTTCATGAATTATGTTTGTATTTTCACAAATCCAACAATTATGATTTGATTTAGTTGTTTCTGGTTATGGGACACAATGTGGTGTTTTTTATTATATATAAAAAAACAGAGAGAATGCAAGAAAGAAAGTCACAGCTGCATTTGATAGAATAAATGTAAGTAGGAAATAAAATCCAATTCAAGAATAGATTGCAAATGATTTCAATCCATTTACAGAAAAAGGGTATATAAAACATATGGTTTTAAAACAACATTGAATCAAATCCACCATGTATACAAGGCTTACAAGTTATTTAAACTCAATAACACCAAAGCATGCATATAATATTGGGTGTCAGATTCTGTATTTTCTAAACCTGAAACAACAAGCAATTAAATTCCATCAACAACCAACTCAAGTTCTATACCATCTTGCAAGTTATATACCATCAACGACAACGTTTTTAAACCTTACTTGAGGTTCAACATCCCCGGTCAAGAATTACATCTAATATGAAAGGATTAACCCAAGTTAATCTAATTGTTTTTATAAAAAAAAAAAATTAAAATGACATCGTTTTGATCGATATTGATTTTTCAAAAAAAAACCAACAATATTTAAATAAATTTTACTCGAGTTTACCAAGATGTTTTAACCAAGTCAAATCATATTAATTCTTTTTTTTTAATTATGTTTTTTAAAGTTCTTACCTTAATTACCAAAAAATTATCTGCTTAATTTTGAGATATATTAAATTTGGTTTTATAAACAATACCTTAACATTATTTTGACTGAAATTGATTTTTCCAAAAAAAAAACCAACAATATTTAAATAAGTTTTACTTGAGTCTACCAAGATGTTTTAACCAGGTCAAGCCATATTAATTCATTTTTTTATTATATTTTTTGAAGTTCTTACCTTAATTATAAAAAAATATCTGCTTAATTTTGAGATATATTGAATATTTGGTGCTATTCAATTCAATTTAATCAAACTTTTATTTGGTTGAGAAGAATTTGGCAATAAGAATCTTGTAATTTTGACGATGGCTCTTGAACTGGAAACCATGTTTATATATATCGCAGATATATTCTTGAACACCACTCATAGGTGAACAATTAGCCACTCTCAAAAACCAAATCACAGGGAAGAGCCCATCAACTCGAGGGCCACCAGAGGTTGTACATTTGCATGTGAGTTGGGATGCAAGAATCAATGATTCTTATGAGGTCGATCACACACTTCTATGTGAATTGGGGTGCACAATACTTTTAAGGAGAGAACTCATCCTAGTCCAAGCACATTTAACTTCGAAATTCTTATGGCATAAGGTGTACGATGCTAAATACACAAGTCCTAGTTAATATCCTCTACCATGCAATGTAGTGGTTCAGTCGCACCATTTCAAATTGTTATTGTGTCTAGAATCTATGTTCAGGCACTGCAATCTATCTTGAATTCATGGTCTTCACTTAATAACAAGTCTGGTGGAGAATCCTTTAACTTGAAAGATTACAAATGATTTCAATCCAATTACAGTAAGGAGGTGTATGAAACAAACTGTGCTTAATACAACACTGAATGAAATCCTCCATTTGATTATACCAGAATGCCCTTCGATTTGATTCCAAAAATATGAAGGGAAAATCTTCAAATGCACAAAGTAAATCGGAAGCCACTCTGAAGTAGCTCTTCAGTATCTTCCAAGCCCAAGCTGTCAAACACAGACCAGAAGCAAACGTGTCATAACCAAAACAACCCAATGAATGGTATTGGTAGATGTTAAAATGAGCATTCCATTTTCTGAATGACAAAAATCCCAGTGACCTAACTATGACTTACATAATTAAGTAAAATATAGTAAAATATTATACCGTTAAGAATTCACACTGGTAGAAGAATTTACATGCTCCTGCCGGTTCTAATTAAAGAGTTCTGTCTTTCTCACTATTAGCATGAGAAGTCTATTACGAATATAGTAGTTCTTTCATAATAGGAATCCAATTACATATAGAAAACAAATCAATCTTGTATATTAATATAGGAAAAAATATATTCCGCTTCTTAGGAGGAGATTGTTGTCTATTTGAATTGTAATTGTGCCTATATATATTTCCTCCTTTACGGAGAAGAATACAACACATGAAAAACTGCAGTTTGCAGAAACCATTGTCTTTCTACATGGTATCAGAGCGAAGGTTGTAGAATTGCAGAGTTGCTCAAACCACGAATCTCATACCACACGGTTCTTTTTGTTATTCGTTAAGCTAAATACTCATAAATAATACATGGTTAATCCCACAAGTATTATTCCAGTTCCACCAAATAACACACCAATTATCATCCACCAAGACAACTCTGCATTCCCTACAGGTATCATCTTGAATGAAACTAATTATCCATTATGGTCTCAATTTATGGAGATGCGCATTGGCGCTCGTAACAAGGTTGGATATCTTACTGGCGAAATGAAGAAACCCAACCACAAAGATCCCACGTTTACAACACAGATCACTGAAAATCAAAAAGTGAAAAGCTGGCTTATTGATTCAATGAGTCCTTTACTCATGCAGCGATTTATTCGTCTCCCCACAGCCAAGGAAATATGGGAGGCTGTATCAAAAACCTTTTATGATGGATCAAACGAGACTCGTCTTTTTGAATTAAATCAAAAGTCCTTCTCTATCAAGCAAGATGGTAGATCATTGTCAACATATTACAGTGACCTTATTGCTCTCTTTCAAGAAATTGATCGCAGAACTGCTTCTCAAGAAGAAACCGTTGAAGGAGTAGTCCAGCTACATTCAGCAATAACTCGACTTCGAGTTCACATATTTCTAAGTGGACTTGATTCTAATTTTGACCAAGTTCGTGGAGAAATATTGCGAAAAGACCCAAAGCTGGACTTGGAAAGTTCTTACGCATATGTGAGGAGAGAACTTCAACAAAGACAGACTATGGGGAGTTCTCGCTCAATTCCTGAGCACTCTGCTATGATAGCAAATCAAACCCGACAAGGGCTGTCATCTGGGAAGAATCGCAATAATCAAATTGCTGGAAGATATACAAATTTTATATGTGGACATTGTGGTGAATCAAGTCATTCAAAACAAAGATGTTACGAGATCATTGGCTATCCGTAGTGGTGGGATTTTTCAAAAAAAACCAAGAAAGAAGTTTGCAGGTAAAGCTATGGTAACAACAGCTACCAATGAAGTTCAACCTACGGTTGAAGACAAATCACAATCTACAGCTAATGTGGCTCGCCCAGGTATTTGTGGTAAGGCAAATGTATTCTCTACTACTTCTAAGGATAATACTTGGATTATTGATACAGGTGCATCAGATCATATGGTTAGAGACTCTGGTCAACTACAGTCCCTTAATTCGTCTACACACTCCTTTATCTCTACAGCTAATGGCAGTACCTCTCCTACTGCTGGAGAAGGATCTGTCATTCTGTCTAAAACTCTTGCATTAAACTCAGTCCTCGTTGTCCTCTCTCTTGAATATAACCTTTTGTCAGTCGGCCAAATTACCTATGCACTTAATTGTACTGTAACTTTTTGGCCTTCATTTTGTGTTTTTCAGGACATTCTGACTCGGAAGATTCTTGGTTATGGTGTTAAACGAGACAAACTCTATTACTTGGAATTAACAGAGACTGAAGGACAGAAATTCAGTCGTGCATATCAGGCTAGGAGTTTGGATACAGATCGCGAAACTATATGGTTATGGCACCGACGATTGGGACGTCTTTCTTTGGATATCTTAGAAAACTACAACCACATCTTTTTAAAATAGTCAATGATTCAGAATTTTATTGCAATATTTGTGAAATGGCCAAAAGCCACTGTATTTTATATTTACCAAGTTTGAATAAAAGTTCAGAACCTTTTGTTGATATACATTCTGATGTATGGGGCCCTGCATAAATCCTTTCCATTTCCAAAGCCAGTTACTTTGTCACGTTTATAGACGAATGTATGAGAATGACTTGGATATCTTTACTGCACAAAAAGAGTGATGTTTTATAGCTTTTCATGAATTTCATAGCATGGTGGGAACTCAGTATTAGAAACAGGTTCGTAGTTGGCAAACTGATAATGCCATGGAATTTCTAGATACCTCTGTTCAAAAGTATCTACATCACTATGGCATTCGCCATCAAACTTCTTGTACTTATACTCCACAGCAGAATAGATTGGCGGAAAGAAAGAATAGACAAATACTAGAGGTGGTTCGTGCTTCCCTCTTTGGCATGCACATGCCCCAGTTCTATTAGGGAGAAGCTATGAAATCTGCAATTTATCTACTCAATAGGACACCCTCCAGAGTGATAGATTTTCAGACACCTCTATAACGACTACAATCCCTATTGTCCATTCCACATCTCCCGAATCTTAAACCCAAAATTTTTGGTTGCACAGCCTATGTCCACATCCAAAAGTCTTGCGAACTAAACTTGATCCATGTGCCAAACGATGTGTGTTTGTTGGCTATTTAGATTTACAGAAAGGCTACAAATGTTATGATCCTCATACCAAAAAGCTACATGTAACCATGGATGTATTCTTCCATGAATCTGAACCATATTATTCTAAAGGACTTCCAACCACTACTTTTCAGGGGGAGAATTTTAGTCAAGGAAATGTGTTGCCAGAGGGTGGCAATGATGATGGCAATAATGAGTTTTTTGAACTAGAAGAAATAACTGAGAGGCTTAGCAACAGTAGTACACTTGAGGAGTTACTAGGGGGGACATATGATGTTTCAGAACTAGAAGCAGTAATTGAAATGCTTGGAAGAAATCACTCTCATGAGGAGTCACCGATAAATATTGAGTTGCCTTTGTTAACACCATTACCTGATGAATCCACTCAGAATGTTGAACCTCAGGTACTCTTAAATCCCATATCTAATGAGTCCACTGTTATTTTTGATAAAACTCTTGTCCCTCTTAAAAGTTTAGTTCCAACATATTCACAAAGATCAAATGAAGGTATCCCAAAGAAACAATATGAACCTGATCTTAGCGTCACTGTTAAATATCCAATCAACAATTATGTCTCTACCCATAGGTTATCTGAATCATATGCACTTACTCTGAATCAATTATCCAATGTCTCCATTCCTAGTAGCATGCAAGAAGCTTTGACAGAACCTAATTGGGCCATGACTATAAATGAAGAGATGAAAGCTTTGCAAAGGAATTCTACGTGGGAACTTGTCTCACTACCTGAAGGAAAGAGGACAATCAGTTGTTGATGGGTATTCACTGTGAAACTCAAAGCAGATGGCAGCATTGACATATATAAAGCACGATTGGTTACGAAGGGGTATGCACAGAAATACGGGGTGGATGCAAGAGACTTTTGCACCAGTTGCTAAGCTTGACACAATACACATTCTTCTATCTCTAGCAGCAAATCAGGAGTACCCATTGAAACAATTTGACGTTAAGAATGTGTTCCTCAACGGAGACTTGGAGGAAGAAGTGTACATGGATTTACCACCAGGCGTAAAGTACAGTCTTTTAAATTGAGACAAAGTGTGTAAATTAAAGAAATCGTTATACGGCTTGAAACAATCTCCTAGAGCCTGGTTTAGGAGGTTCTCCTTTGCAATGCGGACATTCGGTTATAAGCAGAGTGGTGCTGATCATACTCTGTTTATAAAAAAACAAAGGAGGGAAGGTAACAACTTTAATTGTGTATGTTGATGATATAGTATTGACAGGCGACGATCCCGGTGAAATGCAGCTGTTGCAGGAATATTTAGCTGCTGAATTCGAAATGAAGAGCCTTGGACAACTTAAGTATTTTTTAGGAATTGAAGTAGCAAGATCAGCTTAAGGGATTTCGCTATCACAATGGAAATACGTGATAGATCTATTGACAGAAATTGGAATGCTTGCTTGCAAACCAGCGTCAACACTTATGGAAACTAATCACAAGCTCAGAATTCTTCCCCATCAAGTTCCAACAGATATTGGCTGCTATCAACGATTAGTTGGTAGGTTAATTTATTTAACACATACAAGGCCAGATATCGCTTATGTTGTCAGTGTTGTAAGTTAATTTATGCATGCCCCCAACGAAGAACATATGGATGCGATGAACCGCATCTTAAGATACTTGAAGGGTGCTCTAGGAAAAGGATTATTATTCTCAAAAACCGGTGTTTCTAGCATTATGGGTTATATAGATGCCGATTGGGCAGGAGATCAAACAACTCGAAAATCTACGTCTGGATATTTCACCTTCATAGAGGGTAACCTCGTTACCTAGCGAAGTAAAAAGCAAAAAGTTGTTGCAAGATCAAGTGCAGAAGTTGAATTTCGAGGCATAGCTCATGGTGTATGCGAATTATTATGGATCAAACGCGTCCTGACAGATTTAGGGGCACAATACACACACCCGATGAGTCTGCATTGTGATAATAAGGCAGCTATTACAATTGCACAAAATCTTGTCCAACATGATCGCTTAAACCAGGTTGAAATTGATCGTCATTTCATCAAGGAAAAGTTAGATCAGAATCTCATCAAATTTCTGTTTGTTCGATCAGAACATCAGTTAGCCGATATACTTACAAAAGCAGTTTCAGGAAAGGCATTTCATGGAATAATTGACAAGCTGGGCATGATCGACATTTATGCTCCAACTTGAGGGGGAGTGTTGGCATGAGAAGTCTATTACAAATATAGTAGTTGTTTCATAATAGGAATCCAATTACATATACGAAACAAATCAATCTTGTATATTAATATAGGAAAAAATATATTCCACTTCTTAGGAGGAGATTGTTGCCTATTTGAATTGTAACTGTGCCTATATATATTTCCTTCTTTACGGAGAAGAATACAACACACATGAAAAACTGTAGTTTGCAGAAACCATTGTCTTTCTACACTCACCTATAATAAAATATCATCAAAATAAATGTCAGGGATGTGAGAAATCTTTTGCCAACCTTCACCCATCTCCTCCTTCCCGTAACGTTTCCTTAGAATGGGGCAACCACTTATGTATAATTCCTGTAGAGGCGCTGCCAAAACATAGTCTGGTAGTACTCTCAACAACGGGCATTTATGAATTCTCAACTCTTGAAGTTGTGGCATAAACATAAAAGGTGTGTTGGGGAATTCCGGCACCCCCATGCCCGGACCGGGGGTGTACTAATACTTGCTCATAGGAGGCTTAAGCACACTGACACAATATTTTACGTGGTTCGGCAAAACCGCCTACATCCACGGGAGAGAGTCCATATTATTTAGAGATAGAGAAAGGATACAATAAATACATGGAGGAGGATCACTCAACTCCCAGCTCACACACCCTGCTGCATATGGCAGCAGGGCTGCTGCCCATGGCAGCAGCTCCTCTTTCTCTTCTTCTCTTCACGTTCTCACACACTCACACTTATTTGCTCTCCACAAGACATGCCTTTTATAGGCATTTCTTAGCACCATTCTCCAGCACATGAAGGGGACAATGGTCCTGAAATCATGCCACTAATTGTGGCACTAGTGGTGCTTCCACTAAGCTTAGTGGTGGGGTATTGCCACAAATGGCAATATCCTAACAATCACCCCCTTTGCCATTTGTGAGCAATTGTCCTCTTACTTCTTCAGCACAAGCTTGCATTCTGCAGCTCTTCCAAGCTTACCATTTTGAGAGCATCTTCAACACAACATTCCCTTTCGAGCGTATTAACCATGCTCGGTCCAGAATGATTTTTCAAGCCTTACACCAAGGCTTACAACACCCCCTCAAACGAATATTCCCAAGTGCGACGGTCATTGAGTATTTCAATGTGATCACGAGCTCACCACTCTTTCAAGAGTCTACTCATCCAGGAGTTGCGCCTGCCCTCTGTTCCACCCTAGGAACCACGCCTTACTTCTCCGTGAGTCTCTCGCTCTTAGTCGTAAGAGTCCAGGTAGCTCTCC
>Ga0325410_1000672_pt1 | contig 35911 bp, 13 predicted proteins | sample PopdelMetagenome_16_FD_206182 | JGI IMG/M metagenome (GOLD analysis project Ga0325410, IMG submission 206182) | Populus deltoides microbial communities from Bellville, Georgia, United States - Xylem-PdIQD-R3 | ecosystem: Host-associated > Plants > Phyllosphere > Stem > Wood/Secondary xylem...
ATCCCGTCCCTGTCTAATCTCACATAGGAAGTCGAAGAGATGGAAGCTCTCATTGTTTGCATGCTCGAACTCGAGGCTCTCCTTTGACTCTTTTATAGAGATGGAGAGGGGTGGTGCTTGCGCTTCTTATATCACAAGTATCACTATTCTTTTTTTAAAAAAATAATTGTTTGATTGTCCCTCGACTCTAACCATCAGGTCCCTTACACGAGGATTAAAAATTTCAATCTTAACTAAGTTTTTAATAGAGCACATTAAGAGTGATTGGTATTGCAGTAGCTATTATAGTTATGATTTAAAAAAGTTATTTTATAAAAAATATTTTTAATTGAGATTGGTTTTGAAAAAATAGGTGTTTGGTTAAAACTGTAATTGAAATTGAGATTGAACAAAAAGTAGTTTAATGTGTTTAGTTAAAAATGCTTTTGAAATTGCGATTATAAAATAATTTAAAAAATATATATATTAATATTTATGGTTTTTAATTTAAATATTGTAGATTTAACTATTGCTATTATATCGTGAAATAAATCATACTTTATATATATAAAAAATTATTGTTCCATTAAACTATCTACAATTCTATTACATATAAAATTCATCTTACAAAAACTACATTTCCATGATTTTTTGAGCGTGCAATAAAATTAAGTAAAATATTATCAGGAATAAAATTGAGATTATAGTACGAATAAATTTAATTCACCTTCAACTCTTAAACTAATTTTTTTAAAAAAAAATATTATTTTTTGAAAAAGAAAAATGTTAATTGATTTTTCAAAAATAAAAAGATTTAAAAAACAAACACTGTTCATTTTAGTGAACAATGTGGAGGAATGCTGCATGGTGCAGCAGCAAGAAGCACGTAGAACCTGCTTTTATTTTTCAGCGTGTCAAACGTAAAATTGGGTGGGACCCATAAATAGTATTTTGCATTTTTTTTGTTACTAAACGTTGTTGCATCTGTGTTTTAAGCAAAACACAAACGCAACATCGTATACAAACACTCTCTACGTGTGTTGATCTGATTTACTTGCTATGTTTTCTTAATGTCTTGTAGATAGAGAAGCTTAATTGGCCGTCATGATGAGAGGAAATCTCATCCTTGATTGAATATTAAAAAAAATTAATTAAAAAAGTTTTAATTTATTCAAATTGATATGTAATTCATTTAAAATAATCTAAAAAACAATTCTATATGGTTTTTTTTCTTCAACTTAGTGTATTTTTAGATAAAACTATATAGGCAACACCCGCTACATTATGGGTAGAGTTATTTTTTCAATGTAAAAAATTAATACCATACAATAATAGTATTTTTAAAGTAACAAGAAAGATTTAAAATTCGGGTTATTGATTCAAGTGAGTTCAATAAAAATTAAAAGAATAAAAATTAAAATTAATATAAATACAAGCTGACATGACAGTTTTAATTTTTAAAAGGGCTGATGCAAAATTCAAGACCAAGATTAATGTTAACTGTAGATATAAAAGCCTTTAAAATATCCATCGTAATTAATTTATGAAAATATATAAATTAGTGCCAGCATGAAGTGCTTAATCAAGTGTCTTCAAGTCAAAGAATTATCCAAAACACTAATTTCCAGTAGATTTTACTATGTCGCAAGACACAGAACACCATTCATTAATTACAACAGTGTCATGATTTTTTTTCCCTTGTTATGTTATCTTTTGTCTTGCCTTCAAGAATAGGGTGGTTTTTTTTACCGTGATATAAATATTTTTAAAGATTATTTTAGTAATTAAATTTTTAAACACATAGTAAAACAACTGATATAACCCTTTAAAGAATTATCATATACTTTCTGGGACATTTTTGTATTTTCAAATTTTATAAAATTATTGGATTACAACATTACCTTTACAATTTGAATTTTTTTATCATTGGTTTCAAGGGCTTTGTTATAATTTCATCATGGTTTGTTTGTTAATATTGTTTAATTTCAAGGGTATTTTCATTTTTTTCACAAAAAAACAAAAAAGCTACTAACGCATACCCTGCACGTGTCAGAGCATCAAATGTTTTTAATTTTATCCCTTATGATTTTTTTTATCTTTGAAATTTCGTTCTTATTCTTCTAATTTATATTTATTTTATTTGGGATTATTTTTTTATTTTTTTCATTAAATTGTATCATCCTTGGGTTTTTCCTATCAAATTCTATCCGTATTCTTTTTTTTGTTTTTGCAAGTTTTTTTATTATTATTTTTCTAGTGATCTCATCTTTTGTAATTAAATTGGTTGAAAATTATGCTTTATGATTGAATCTGACTAAATTGAAGATTTGGTAATTGAAGGAATATAATATATTTTTTAAAGCTCTGTTATTAATTACCATGTTGTTATTATTCGCAAGAAAATACTATTTGGTTGATGCTGGATATCCAAACGAGTATGGGTATTTAGGTCCCTACAAAGGCAATACGTATCACTTCCAAGAATTTAGGCCGCGTGGACAACCAAGTGGTCGGAAAGAAGTGTTTAATCATGCACACTCGTCACTACGTAACGTGATCGAACGTTCTTTTGAGGTATGGAAACAGAGGTTGAAAATTTTGCAAAACATGCCTGCTTATCCATACAAAACACAAGTTGAGATTATAGTTGCATCAATGGCACTACATAACTATATTAGAAGGAGATCGCAAGATGATGCAGTTTTTTTTTAGTATGATCGCAATCCCAATTTAATTCCAGATGACTTTTTACCTAATATTGTTTAGGCTTCGGTCGTTCAAGGCTCACAAAGACCTTCACGTATGGATTTTGTACGCGATGGAATTGCAAATAGTTTAATGGAACAATAAAGGAGTACATTAATGTATAAGGATATTTCATTTTGTTATGTAATCGTAATTACAAAACACTTATGTTTTGGAATTATATATATGTCCTTTTAATTAATTCAAATCAAATATAAGACACAAACCATATTAACCAAACAAAAAAAATTATTTTTTTAACCACAGTTTAAACTACAGTTTTACCAAACACAAAACTGTTTTTTTTCTACCACAATTTCAACCACAGTTTTTTAACCAAACACAAGAAACTGTTTTTTTTAAAACCACAACTCTAACCACAGTTTTAACCAAACACCAACTTTTTTTTGAAATCAACCTCTCACAAAAAGTACTTTTTATTAAACTGTTTTTTTCAAACTACAACTACAAAAACTACCGTAATACCAAACATGCTCTCAAACACAGTTATCCTAGTAATAGATAACAATGAATGAGGCCATTATCTATACAAACAAAGTATACCTTTAAATAAATTCGAGTAATGTAGTTGTTAATATGATAGTTATTAGAGACTTACATGGTCGTTAACTTCAGGACCCGTGAGATTAGTTGAGATGCTCGCCAGCTAGCCCACACACCCACGTTATATATATATATATATATATATATATATATATGAGGATTTAGATGGATTAAAAAAAGAGAATAGTATCTTGACATCACCATTAATTATAATTAAGTCTCCACTGTATATTTAATGGTATATATATAAAATCTTCTTTGATGTGATTATTTATGATTTTTAATCTGAGCATCAAGTAACACGCAGTTTTGTGAATGCCGAGTATATTTTATTCACACCTCGCATGCTTTCATGCTGATCTCCATTAATTGTTTGAGATTGATTTTCTATTTATTTATAATTTATTGTTGAAGTACAATTTTTCATAAAATATTAACTTAAAAGTGAAGGCATATTATTTTAATTAATAGAAAAAATTAAAAGGTGTGCCTAAATTGTTGTGGCTATATTCACAAAATACTATTTATTAAAAAAGTATTTTGTGATTATTTTTTCGTTTTTTTATTTAGTTTTTTCAGTAACCTAATATATTTTTTATTAAAAAAAATTCAATTTGATTGTTCAATATAATGATCGTATGGATTTATATTTTTTTATTTTAATTTTCAACATTAAATTATATTATTGATGTCTTTAAATTATTTAATAGGAAATGTGAATAGAAAACTTGATTAAAAAAAAAAGATAACAATCAATATTGGTGCGGGGGGCTGAGATGGCATGAAAGCAGAAGTTAATAAAATAAATTATATGGCCCACAGCATATCGATGACAAATAATCTAGTCTAACCTATAAAATATGTATATTAACCATATTTTTAAAACATATGTCCAGTAGCTGACGCAACTAAACTATAGGTTTCTTTTTCCATTGACCGTTAAAATGAGGACGCCTTGATTATTTTCATGTTTTAAATTTTAATTTTAAATTAATATTTTTTTAGTATTTTTAGATCATTTTGAGGTGTTAATATCAAAAATAATTTTTAAAAAATAAAAAAATATTATTTTAATATATTTTTAAATAAAAATATTAAAAAATAACCATAACTATATTTCCAAATAATAATAACTGCTTGTAGCGTTTTAATGCCATGATCTAATTGAATTACAAAAATTCAAACGATCTCGTTGCTTCGATGATATGGTAATTGTTCATGAAGAGATAGTGGACATAGAAGATTTATTGCAAGGGACAAATGCCTAGGCAATTGCTAGTTTACTCGATGAGCTGCATTATTTAACACCATGGATTAAAAGGATGTTTGGTATTGTGGTAGCTCTTGTGGTTGTGGTTTGAAAAAAATATTTTATAAAAAGTATTTTTGGTTGAAATTGGTTTGAAAAAAATAAGTGTTTAGTTAAAACTGTGGTTGAAATTGAAGTTGAAGAAAAAGTAATTTAATATGTTTGATTAAGAATGCTTTTGAAATTGAGATTATAAAATAATTTAAAAAATATATATATTAATACTGATGGTTTTAAATTTAAATATTGTAGAATTAATTACTCCTATTATATCATGAAATAAAAAATACTTTATAAAAAATACTTTTTATTATTCCATTAAATTATTTATAATTTCATTACGTACAAAATTCATCCGATAAGAATTACAGTTTTCATAATTTTTTGAACGTGGATAAAATATTATCAGGTATAAAATTGATATTACAGTGCAAGTGAATTTCATTAATTCACTTTATACTAGTGTTTTTTTTAAAAAAAATATTAAAAAAATTAATACACTTGAAAAAAAAAAAGAATTCCATGTGAACTGTGCAATTCGCACTGTTCACATGCTCCACTGTTCCGTGAACAGTGGATACATGCCTCCCCTGTTCACTGAACAGAACAGTGGAGGCATGATACACTGTTTAGTGAACAGTGTATAGCATGGTTGAATTGAGAGCCGCATAAGAAAGCAACATTTTTCTGTTTTTTATTTGCTTGTGTTTCACACGCAATTTATTATGTGATCAACAGTTTTTTTTAACCAAACATTTACTCAGTGTGTTTTTAAAGAAATGCAAACTCTACCTCATAGCCAAACGGGCTATAAGACTCACAGTGACAGAGCTGGAAAAACACTCTTTTCTATTTTAAAGATGCGCCGAGCAAGGCGTTCATGGACAAAAGTGCCAGCGGTATGCTCCCCATCACACCATGTCATGGGAGTTGAAGACATCTGCTGGAGTTTTTCAAATTCATATGTCGAAACGGATGATGGTTCACCGGAAACCATCGAAGTTTGATACAAAATCGTGTTGAAATGAGAAAGATAGGAGACAAGTTGCAGACACAAACAGTACAAGATCTCACGGGATTCCATTTTTTGGCTTATATCAGCTTCTTGCAAAATGGCGGAGGCGAACGTGTTGCAAGAGAAGAAACAAGGGTGTAGCTGCTGGAAAATTAGGGAAGAAATTGAGTTGGGATTGATTTTTGACCGTCAGGATAGAAGGTTTGGTGGAAAAACTAATGAAAGAATAGTGGTCCTGGACCCTTTACCTCTCTCCCTCCCTCCTTTGCTCTTCTTACCCTGCTGTTTGACAACGTTTCTCTGTTGATATGACGACCTATTCGCAGGGATCTGTGTATATGTTCAATACCCATCAAACTTGTACGAGAAGGCATGATAATGACACAACATCATCCAAGATTTTCCCAAATAGAGCCTGTTCTTCCAGAATTCATCCAGTCTTAGGTGGGAAATAAGATTGCCAGTGATCCCATATCCATGAATAAAAAGAAGTTAAACCGAGGCCATCGTCTGAAAGAAAATATCGATGGAGTTCATCTCTGTTATTACTTCATTGCAAACGGCAGCAAAGCCAACGATTGTTCTTCTTTGTAACTTGTTTCCCAACTAGGATTAAAGAGAATTGTCAAGGAGCTCATAAAGGGTATGGCTTTCGGAAAATAAACAGAACCAGTAAACGAACAGAGAGGTTGCGTGATGTTAATGCAATGCACGACCAGTTTTAGCCTCCGATTTTCCAATTTCCAACTCTACAAGACTACAATTGCTCTACATGATTCGGAAATAAATAAATAAAAGAAGACTGCAACATCAATCGAAGTTCATAATTCTTTTCAGCTTGCAGTAAAGTGTCATCCTGAGTAGATACAAACGAAATTTCCACCATGCGTCAACAATTTGCATTGAAATTGCTCGACCTAACAAACTTATTGCATAACATCATCTTAGCAGAATTAGACGTAATAGTACAACGAACCTGGCTTCATCAACCAAATCTCTTGCATGGAGTGTTTAGAAAGAGCAGCCAAGAGAGAAAACAATTCATCCTGAAGCTGTTTCTGCAATTATTTTGGCTCCAAGTGTCTTTTCATATTCCTCGATCGACTTGAAGAGCTCTGAGAAATTTCCTTTCCCAAATCCTCCGCATCCACCCTTCTGGTATTCTTTGCCCTTCTCGTCCTTGAGCATGCACCCAACTCTCTGAATTATCTCTATAAACATAGTTGGCCTGCCAAAAACACAAGATTAAATAAATCTCCTCAAATCTTCCAAGCCTAAGGCCTAAAACTTATTCAAAGAAATAAGATAATGATAAATTGACTCAAAACTATCCAATCCTATAAAGCCATACATGAACTCTAAACCCAACGAATACAATTCAATGAAATCAAAGAAGTTCTGCAAATACCTATCACCGACAGGCTTGGTGAAAATCTGAAGCAAAGTCCCCTGATCATCTCGATCAACCAAAATCCCCAATTCCTCACACTCCTTAATCTGCTCATCGCTCAACACATCCCCAGCTCGACTCTTCAGATTCTTATAGTAAGTGGGCGGTGGCAAAGGCATAAACTCGAATCCCCCAACTGCACTCCTCTTCCTCATCTCCCTCAAAGTCCTGAAAATATCCTCACTCACAAGCGCCAAATGTTGCAACCCAGCCCCTTCGTTGTGCTCTAGATAAGTCTGTATCTGACTCTTCCTTTTGGTCCCAAAAACCGGCTCGTTCATTGGAAACAGTACCGTCTCTTCGTTATTAGCCAAAACAACCGAATTCAGTCCACTCTCGCTAGTCCCAACATCCTCCGCCGTGAACTCTGCAAATTCATGAAAACCGGTGAATTCCTTAACGTAATTCACCGCCTGAGCTAATTCAGGAACGTTTCCAACCGCATGGTCTAATCTCCTAATCCCATAATCCAACGGAAACGACGATGCTGCCTCGACTGCCTCAAATTTGGGCAAAAACCAACTGCCAGGGTCAGAGTCGTCGCTTTCAGAATTCCCGTAGCTCACATATCTTAACACAACGTCGCCGTAGAGGTGAACCTCGGCGACAACGGCACGATTATCGAGGAGGACTGGAGAGGCTGATGGCTTGGCACCGTGCGCGACGCTGGTGGTGAAAGCCAGCTCGGCGTCGTCAACCTCAATGGCGATGGCGCGGACTGCGAGGCCGTGTTTGGCGGAGAAACCGCGGCTGGTTTCGTGGTTGAAGGTGGGGATGGAGGCGGTAGCAGTGTGGGAGAGGTTGTCCATGGAGGCGATGGAGGGAGAATACGGTGCGGTGAAGAGGAAGTTTAGGTCGCCGGAGCGGAGGAGATAAGAGGCGTGTGTGGCGTTGCCAGTGGAGAGGTCGGATTTGGCGACGATGGGCATGCCGAGTCCCCATGAGAATCGGCGAGCCGTATTTGTTGCGTCCGTGCACCAGAATTCTATGTGGTGGAACCGGTTAACTTTAAACCGGTCGGACCGTGGGTTGGATCGAACAAAGCTTGAGAAACCAGCTAGCTTAAACCCACCTGGTGTCTCCGATGTCTCGTTTTCTTTGCCCATTTTTTACTTGCTCTCAATTTTTCTGGTTTGCTGCTTTTTGAACGGGAAGGAGACAGGCTTTTAAATTATAAATTAATGTTACAAGTTGAGGTCAATTGCCTTGTACACGTGGAGGTTTGGGGATGGTCAGATCTTGTCGTGTTTAGTAAGATATTCTGAAACGTGACGCCTGTGGATTTATATGACGTGTCAAGTTAATCGCTCTCGTGTTTATCGACTGGAGTTTAGAGATACACCTGTCGAGTAGAGGGGATTATGCGGCGACAGACCGTTCAGTTCTAACCTCGTTGATGAGTAAATTATAACTTAGTCTCTATTTTTTAATAAAATTAATTAACCAGTCCTTCTTATTTCATAAACTATATATTAATCCTGTAACTAGCTTTGATTATTATTTCATTAATAATAATTAGATATTTAAAATTGTTTCTCATGTGGATTTCTTTTGTCTGCTTTGATTCTTAGTTTCAAGAAAATTCTTTATAATTTTTTTTTTTTTACTTTTCCAATCATAACCTAATTTATGATGGAGGTAAATAGCTCTTGGTTTTTTGTATGGAATTTATGTTTTAGTGTTTAAAAGCTGAGGAAAAAGAAGGGAAAAAACTACAATGCTATTAGAATTTAGTCAGAAAGAAAGATATATTAGGGGGGAAAGATCAAAATCGGTCACAGCTAGAGAATTTACAGAGGGAGTAAGTTGAAACAAATTAAAAACTATGAGGACTAATTGGATTAATCTTATTAAATTACATGTATCAAGTTATAGTTAACTCAACATTAATCGATGGATATCGGATATGTGACGCGGTCGGGGGAGGGAAATAGCGGCTCCAACGATACGTATTCAGCAAACGAAATTCGGCCACTAATCACATCATTTGATAAAGCAGGACCTTGGTTCAGCTGTCAAGTCAACGACGTTTCGAATTACAGTCATTAACAATTAGTGGTTCAGATCAGTTCACGGAATTTTTTATTTTGAAAAATAAATACCCCTATTCGTATTGCGATGAAACGTGATTTTTATGTGTTTTTTTTAATATATTAAAATGTTTTTTTATTTTTTATACAATAAAATCAAAATCATCAAAAAATAAAAAACTAGAAAAAATTAATTTAATATTTTTTCAAGCTAAATATATTTTTGAAATGAATTTAAACACAAAAATAAACATAATGTGGTACAAGGTGTTTTTTAAAATAAATTAATTGAAAATATATTAAAATAATATTTTTTTAAAATTTTAAATTAATAAATTAAAAAGATATATTTTATAATATGGTATAGAATACTGTTATAAATCAAAATGATAAAGGCCAACCGCCAACAAACCGCCATCAAAGTTAATATTTTTGTACTTGTAGGGATAACGAAGTAAGTGTATTGGGCAAAAAATGTGAAAAAATTGTGATGTCCTGAACAAATTTAAAATAACAAATAAATTTAAAAAAAATTATTTTACCCCGCAATATAGTCTCAGTGATTTTTTTTTTCTTAGAATAAAAATATCAATTTATTATTATAATTCATAATAAATTAAAGCATATTTATAATGGTTTTCCACACCAAATACTTTACGTTAATAATGGAGCAGGGGAAATGAGCATCATGGAAGCTCAAAGATCTCTAAAAATGAATAGACTAGATTAATTGAGCTAGCATGTTTGAGAAAAATAATAGTATGTGGTTGGAAAATATTTTTAAATTTTTTTATTTTAAATTAATATATTTTTATGTTTTAAAATTATTTTGATGTATTGATATTAAAAATAATTTTTAAAAAATAAAAATATATATTATTTTAATATATTTTAAAATAAAAAATATTTTATAAAATAATTAATACCATAATCTCATACACTCGAACATCACATCGTAAAATGATCGCAAACAGCAGGAGAGGTGATAGGAGGCATCACGATGTGAAGACCTGAAGATGCGCGCTTGCTTTACGCTCTCGCGGCGAGAGGCTCTCTCAACGATTATTGTCTTCTTTTATATATATACATATTTATATATATATATATATATATATATATATATATATATATATATATATTTGTGTGTGTGTGTGTGTGTGTGAAAAAATTCAGAGTAAATTATAATTTATTCGCTGCGGTTTCTACTTCCTCAAGTTTTTTTATTCCAAAGATTTATCACAATTAAAAAATTGATTATATAGTGGGCCCCGGGCACAAGGTATTTTTTTAATGTAAAAATATATATTCAGGATAATCACGTTATCTAATATATTAGATTGGAATAATTTTATAAAAAAAACAATAGAAAAAATTACAAGGATTAAAATCTATAACCTAATGTAAATTAATGAAATTAAAAAAATTGAGTCAACTTGAATTTACTTAACTAACTAACTCGTTATACGTAAAATGAAACTGGAATAAAACAATTTAAAATTAAAAAAAACACGAAAAAAAATTAAATTAATAAAAAAACACTTAAAAAAACTTAAGTCTGCCTGGGTTAACTAACCTGAACCCGGGATAACCCAAAAAAATAAAAAAATCAAAAACCTTAACGACCAATAATTTAATATTAAATGATGAGAATGAAAATAAAATTAATTTTAAATAATGTGGAGAAATTGTTTGAAAAAAAATCAATTTGTAAAATAGAAATAAAATACCAAACTTAAACTATATTAAAATTCAAAACTAATAACTCAAATCATGAGACCAAGATTAATTTGTAGAAAAAATAACAAGACATAATTCCTAATCACAAAAAAATAAAAAATCAGATAAACAACAATCAAAACAACGAGAACCAAGTCTGGTACAAAAACTAAATGAAAAGGAAATAATAATTAGTGGCTAAATTTAAAAACAAAATAAATTAAGAAAATGATAAAAAAAAATAGCAAAGACCGAAATTATTAAAAGTTAAATGAAATAAAATATTGATGGGTAAAAAACCAAATTGAGAAAATGATAAAAAAACAACAATCAAAAAAATAAAAACCAAATCGAAAACAAAATTAAATAAAATAAAATATTCATGAATGAAATTAAAAAAAATAAAAGCACATAAAAATAAACACAAATAACAATCAAAACAATGATGGTCACAGTTTAAATAAATACAAATTAAAAGACACTATTGAAGTTTGGAAGGTTAAGCATGAATTTTTTTGGTAGAAAAAAGAAAAAAGAAGGAAGAAAAAAATTCACCGCAACCCAACTACTATGAATTGAATAACACACTCTATCCTTATCGGTTGTGCCGTCACATGAGCTTTTGGGTAACACCGTGGCTGATAATTTTTGTTGTCATCAAATGCTGTTGCACCTACTACTCAAAAGGTGTTGGTGGCATTCACTCACTCGAGCGCGTGTAGCATGCGCCAACAATTGTTTCTATATAATATTTATTATTTATTAAAAGACTAATTTTCCTTGTGTAGATTGAAAATAATAAAAAAACCATGATAAAAAGAAAAAAAAAGCCCTCAATGACATGTTTAGGTTTTTTTTTAGAGTATTATAGTCATTTAACTGTTTTGAAAAGGGTAAAAAGACCATGAAGCCCTTGATAGTTGTTTTTTTAATTATTTATTTAAAGGGTAAACTAGTTATTTAATCGTGCAACAAAAAAAATACAGTTATCAGACTCGACCCGGGGGTTGACCTAGCCAAAGAGTCCAGTCCCGGGTTACACGGACTGACCCGGGTCAACTTGAAAAAATACAAAAATAATTAAAATTTTAATATTTCATATGAAAAATTTTAAAAACAATTCATGTGAATATAGATTATACATGTTATAAATAATAAAATTTAAAAGAATATTTTAAAATATTTGTTGTCTCACATTAAAAAGATATTATGTTGGTATGTTATCTTTTCAAGTTGAAGTATTTAAGTCAAAAAGATTTTTGATTTCACACTAAAAAAATATAATTTTTTTCTTGTGAATAGAGAGTATTTATATTAAAGTGTTTTAAATCTCATATTAAAAAATATTTTTTTCCTGTGAAAGTAGAGTATATATACTAAAGGATTTTAAATCCCACTTTGAAAAAATAAAATATTCTTATAGTATTTATATAGTGAATTTTGAGAAGAGTTAACAACCAACTATATATATATATATATATAAAAGGTCTTTGGCTAGGAGGAAAAAAATACATTAAAAAAAAATGTCTCAATCAGGTTTTGTCGGGTTGCTTGAGTCACAAATCAATCGAATTTTGCAGGATTTTTACTCATTTTGATTTTTTATCTTATCCAGATTGGTTCAGCTATCAAATCAATTTTTAAGCGGTTTAATATATATATATATATATATAAAAAGAAGATAACGAATTACGCCTATTCAATCCGGAAATATCAATTGAATCCGTGAAAACACTATCTTGCCTATCACGTTTTACCTTTGTAAATTATAATTTACAATCTTTACCTGGATGTGTTATATTAAATAATTTATAGTCTTAATTAACTATAAAAAAAACTGCATTCTTTTTCTTTGTATCAGTGGACACACAGACCCCGGCATTTCGACTGCAGATTGAATAAATTATGAAAAAGACATGTAACTAACCCGATACGATTTTTCAATTAAAACAAGATGTGAATTTAATTAGCAATTAAACAAAGAAAGGTATATATATATATATATATATATATATATATATATATATATATATATATATATATATATATATATATATATTTCTCACCGCCACTTTTACCACTGTTTTGTATAAATTCAATAGTTATTTTTTAAAATATTTTTTTATTTAAAAATATATTAAAATATTTTTTTATTGTTAAAAAATTATTTTTGAAATTAGCTATTGAAAAAAAAATAATTTTAAATAAAATAAAAATGTTTTTGAAAATTAAAACACAGAAACAAATGGAATTTTAAAACATTGATTAAACTGGGCAACCAAAAATCCCATAATCCTTGTAAATAATTTTTTGTTTAATTATTTTCATATAGACTCCAGATAACAAAATATAAACCGTAAATTCAATTTGATTTTTAATTTCTATTGGCAGTAGAAGATATGAACACAACAACACAATGATTTTGCAACTATACACCATCGTGGAGTGAATTCAGATTTTGTTTTTGTCAAATAACACCAATTCTTCTTGTTAAAAAAATAATTACTATTTAAATTTATAGGTTAAATCTTTTTTAAATAAATTAAATTAATAAAAAACCGAATTAATTCGCATAAATTTTCCCACTAAACTATTCCCTTTTCTTTTCTCTTGCTTTTCTTCTTAAAAGAAAAAATAAAATAAAAAAAACGAGCAAAGGCGTCAAGGCGTCACCTGCAAGTCCACGAGACAAGCCAAACCTAACAGCCCTCTTCGTAATTTTTAATATTATTTTCATGTTCGTGTTTGTCTTCTATTCTAAAAACATCACAAAAACCCATTTATCCAAAGCGACCGAACCTTAATCGTTGATCTGTAATACCATCATGACCTCCAATGGAGCTTCCGCGGTCAGTCCTCCCCACCCCTTCTCTCTCATTTTAATCTGAATGAATTGAATCCATAACAAAGTGTTTTGATCAATTATTACAGTGATCATACGTAATTAAGCTAATTGTGATTATGATTAATTGTAACAACAGCAGAGAGCAGCAGCGGACACAGAAAATAGTTTGGAGAAGATCAAGCGGCAATTAGCGTCCGGTTCTGGTAGAAACCTGTTGCAAGGCCCACTCCTTAAGCGATCTGAAACTGTACGCCAATTTCCCTTTCAATCTCTTTATTTTCAGATTTTTTTTGTACCCGGAAATTACAGCTTTCTTGATAGTCTATGACTAAATTCTATGGTTGTTTTGACATTGTTGGGTCTTTAGGAGTGAGTTGTAAGTTATTGATTCTTGATTTTGCATTGTTAGCTGAGGAAATGGAACGAGCGATGGGTGATCTTAGACCCGACGACCGGGAAAATGGAATATAAGTGAGCAAATCTTGCTCCTTTTTTCGTTTTTTTAGGGATTATTTTTTAATCTTCAACTTATGCTGTTTTTCGTGCCTTTTAGGACTAGGAGAAATGAGCCAGCTGTGAAAGGAACGATTATCTTTGACGCGAATAGCACGATCACAGCCTCTCCTGTGAACTTCCAGTAATATTAGTGTTTTTTAATGATGGTTTTCTTGCTCATTTTCAGAAATTAGTTTCGTTATTAATTATTTGAATGATTATTAACACTCTTTTTTCCGTGCATGATTTAGTGGACTCCCAAAGTATGATGGCTGCTGTTTTTGTATCCTTAGTTAGCTAATATATTTGAGATTATTATTCTTTTGTTCAGTTGAAAGCGTTGTGGTGTAGGTGAATTGGAATTTGCTGAAGTTGCACGCTTAACTTTAATTTAGATATTGGTACTCCCCAGAAAAACGATTACTTCCTTTGTGCAGAGACTCCTGGTGCAGCTAGAGCTTGGGTAGCAACTTTACAGTAAGTTTTGCCTTTGCTTTATGGAATTTTCGATGAGCTGAAGGATATATTTCTGTTACTATGCTTTTCTATGATTATAAATGTGTTTTTTTTTTTTTACATGTAGATTTGATGATTATTCATGTAAAGTTTGAAATAATTTTTGTTCTGAAAATCAAGAAAGCAGTAGCGTTTTGCTGGTCTATGTCTGAGGTTACGTGAACATTTTAGGAGTCTTTATGAACTTCCACTTGTGAGGGTTTCTTTTACCCCTTTTCCATGGACATGATCTATATTATAAAATAAAGTTTCACGAGCCTTATGCTGGTTTGAGATTTTGGGATTAAATATACACTGCTTAAAGCATTATTTTTTCTCCCCTACCAGTATACACTATGTTTGAATAACCGTAACATCTTGGAGATGATCCATTCATTGGACTTTTTAGAGCTTCCAAGAAAAGACAAATATAACAATTGAGCATGTTCAAGAGAAAGTGGAGGTGACTTTTGTCAGAATATGAATAAAAAGTGAAAAGGTGAAGGAGGCAAAAGATGGCAAAAATATGGTATGCCTTGAATCAGTGAGGGAAAGAAAATAGTATTTTAGAATCTTATGGCTCATATGGTCTTGGACAGGGTAGGAATAAGGATAACTCTTGTAGCCTTCTCCTGCTGGCATTGATCATCTTGTAGGTGATTTGTTTTGATCCTCCAACATTAGAGCAACTTTCAAATTTTGTGTCCCCTTTAAAATATTTCATATAGACTGTATGTTGAAGTCATTCCCTGTCATGACTTTGACTGTTTGGAAACTGCCCTAAAAGTTAAACAATTGGCTTGAAACATTTCTCACGAACACTGGTAGAATCTAAGAGGCAAGTAATTCTAATGCATGAGAATCTAACAGCACCCCTTTTTTCTTCATCTTAGGTTCCTTTCTCTATCTGTAATTTTCTTTTAGTTGGCCTATGTTTTTGTGATGATGTTCAGCAACTAATGTACTTTGGCCGATCTTACTAGGTTCATATGAGTTCCATTTTTTCCCCTTTATTCAGATTGATGTTGAAATTTATATTACACATGGCTTTTACCTATTCTTAATTATTTTTTGGCCTTTCAATGACCAGTGCTACTCAGTTGGTTCTAAAGGCTCACAAAGAGGCTGTAGATTCCTTAAGTGGAAGTGGTTCTGCAAAATTAGGAACAGTTGCAGCTGTAGTTGCCGCTGCCAATTCAATAGCACAGGAATGCTCTAAAGAAATTGAAGCAGCAATGCAGATTTCTTTGAGAAATGCTTTAGGAATGATGAATAATAGGACTATTGATGGTCCAATGGATGACTTGACAATCATGAAGGTATATAATTCCCAAAATTGCTCGTTCTTTTTTTTTTCTTTGTTTGTTTATGTGTTACATTTTCTGCCCAGATTTAGGCTCCGTTTGTTCATGTGATGTGGCGTGGTGTGTTCTGTGTTTTGCCCCAACAATAGATTTGAAAGTGCACCAAAGTTTTGTACGAGTCCCTGTTGAAAACTCTCTCTTGAAATCTTGGTTAAGAAAAAGTTACAATTTGCAGCTTTTTTTAAACCTACCTTTTCAAAACACAACAACAAAAGCTACCACAATGCCAAACACACCAGGAACATCCTTGGTATGCATTATGCATACTCAAAATTGGTTGCCTTCTGTTAATTTTTGGAACTTAAGAGTATACCACCCCATTCAATGTTTGCCACTTGATGCTTAGAATACGTGTGTCAAACTGCATTCCCTTTAACCTCTTTTTACTGTAAATACTGAGTTATGCACTTTGAGTCTGCGCTAATGCATGAAGAAGAGGGTCCCTCTCAGTGCAGAGGATGTATGCATAAGCTTGCCTGTGAGAATTATGCTCTCAATTTTTTTCCTTTAACCATGTGCAGATTTGTTTTGCACTTGCTAAACAGCTTTCAGTTTCTATATTTGCTTGCTCCTGCAGATAAGAAGTCATTTTCAAAGGACTTAACATATTTACCCCAGCATTATTGAGTGTTGTACAAATTTCATGTTAGGAATGACAAATAGTAAATTTTCTATGAGTCAAAGTGTTTGGCTTTGCTTGTCTCTTGGAACCCAACTATGCATCCCTTCATTTTGAAAATCAACTAACCAGCCTCGCAATATATGCATACTACATGCTGTGCAACACCTGCCTAGCCTAGCTTGGCACGTTCCCAACTGGTTGCTTCCTGATGCCAACTTAAGTTTATTTGGCTATTCATTCTACATGGACTTGGTTTTCTAAGCAAGAATATCTTACAGGAGACGCTGAGAGTCAAGGATGAGGAATTACAGAATCTGGCTCGAGATCTTCGTGCTCGTGATTCAACAATAAGAGATATAGCGGATAAACTATCTGAGACAGCGGAAGCTGCTGAGACTGCAGCATCTGCTGCTCATATTATGGATGAACAAAGAAGAATTGCTTGTTCTGAAATTGAGCGGTTATCAAAAGCTTCAGAAAAGCAGTTGGAGTCATACATGTTGAAGGTACCAGTAATCTCTCCTTTCTTGATGGTTCATTGTGCAGTCCAATGGCTATATGTAAACTATACACGATGTGATAGCAAAAGCAAATCCCTTTTCAGAAGATATATATTTTTCTTCCGACGTGCAGTTTGATTAATATCATTGCCAATTGGGATTTATGCCTAAGTAAAATTTTGGATGTCAGTTTCATCTTTGTTTATGTGGGTTTTTATTGATGGACATGTGTAGTTAAAAGATTTTGAAGAGAAGGTTGTGGCTCTGAGCAAGGAAAGAGATCAACTGATCAAGCAGAGAGACTCTGCCATTCAGGAGGCAAATTTGTGGCGTTCTGAGATTGCAAAAGCTAGAGAGCGTGCTGTGATATTAGAAGGAGCTGTTGTGAGAGCAGAGGAGAAGGCAAGAGTTGCAGAAGCAGATGTTGAAGCTAGAATAAAGGAGGCTGTGGAGAAGGAGGCAGCTGCCGTGAAGGAGAAGGAGGAGCTTCTAGCATATGCAAATGTGCTACAGGCACAACTTCAAAGGTTTGACATCTGATCCAATCTAAAGCCAATATGAAGATTGCTGCATCGTTTTCCATTTTCTGACCTTTTGAACTCGTCTTATGTTAGCCTTTTTTAGAAGACTCATAAACCTTTATTTTTCACTCCTGGAAACTGTCATCTCACTGCTTCTGCTAATCTATCTTGATCATTTCTTTTCTGCATTAAACATGAATTGTGCATACATCAGCATTTTTAGTCCATGAGACGGAGAAATTTGAAAAATATTATTTCTTGAAATTTGCTAAGACTGATAAAACTGATATACCATTCACTCAACAGGCAGCACCTAGATACAGAGCAAGTTTTCGAGGAGAAGACGGAAACCCCAAATGTTGTTGGTAGAACTCTTCCCTTGACTAAGCATGTGGACATGTCAGATGAGAATGTGGATAAAGCTTGTCTTAGTGTTTCTAGAGCTGTCCCAGCCTCTGGGGAGAGTGTTGTGCACATGGCAGTGGATCAAAGCAACCCCCTGCCAGTTGAAGATGCTGAATGGAGCGATATTCAGGCAACAGAGTCAACAATAGCTGATGTGAGAGAAGTTGCCCCTGAGACAGAAGGAAGCAGCCTGGACATTTCTGTTGTTAGCCCACCTGTAAATAATCATCATGAGCAAGGAGCCAATACCTATCATCAGCCTTGATATTCAATGTTGCACATACGACAGGGGATAGAATCTTTAAAGGTAGGGGACAGCATGCTATTTGAAGTCAATTGACAGTAAAATCTTGACATTTATCGAGGTATTTCTTTCATTAGCTGGCTCATTCGATGCCATTGTTGTTATATGACCTTGTATCTTCAATGAAGGATACAGCCAGATCTTTCCTGGAATGTAATTGAGACTTCAAATCGTCCATCTATTTTATGTGTGTACAGAGAGCATAGTTCTGAGATCTGAACCGCCTAGCCCCAAATCATATATCTATGAGTGACTTTGTATCTTTGTTAAAGAATACAGCCGGCTTTTCTTGAATGTTATCGAGGGCTTTAACCCCCCTTTGATGTTTCTGTATTGAGCTTGTTAAATTAATTTATAGTTGCTGACCGCTTTTGTTGCTTGATTAGGTTCTTGTTGCATTTAAATGTCTTGTTACCCAAATTTCCCCTCATCATAGAAATCATTGAACGAAGCACGTCATGTTGCCTGCACCAGGCGCAGTTTCGCTGCTAGTTTTGCTAAGAAATACGTGGATTTAGTTGAACTATCCACTGACTGCCTTTATACTTGGCTCAGCAATTCTATATTTCTACATCTTCAGGATATGGTGCCAAAGTCCGTGAACGGAACTCTCTCTTCCTTTATTGTTTTCAATTTTGGATAATTGAAGTTATCGGTTTCAGTTCAACTGAGCTTGTAGTCCGATAGCTCCCTCTGTTGGGCCAAAGAGCAAAGCTTGAGCCTCCCAAATCACCATCCTCCATCATCTCCACTTCCGCCTGTTATTATTCTTCCACACCAGCTAGCTTAGCCTCGCTGTTGCATTCAGATACACTAATTCCCGTGGCCCTTGCCTACGCACCCAGGAGTCCAAGAGAGTTCACAGAACAACTCTACCTGCCCATGCTAGAAGAAGTTTGCTGTTTTTTCTTTTCTGTTATAAAGAGCGATGTGCATTTACTATTATTACTCTATTTCAAGTGGGGTGTTCAATGGAGGATGGCTTTGTTTACGCAGGACAATGGAGAGAAGGTATGGGAATTTCAATCGGATTTGAAACACATCATAGCATTTAGTTTTGAAGATCGTCATCAAAAGCTTACAAATAGATATCCAACCAAAAATAAAATAAATAAATAAAAGAAAATCAGCTCATGTCCTGATTCCTCGTTACATAGATGAGATATATATTAGTTCATCTACGAAAATTAATACTGGATGTAGATGCCTGACCCAAGAAAATTAATTTCTCACTTGAAATTCAATGCATTGGGTCATGATACCAAACCCATTAGCCTTGGGTCCTATCGAAGGTCCATGAGTTTTGGGTCTAGACGCAAGACCCCTTCCATTGAATCCTGATCGATGTTGAATCCAAAAGAATTGGGTCTTGATGTCGGATCTATTATGCTAGGGTCTTGAAGGAGGATCCATTGGCATTTGGTTCAAGGGATGACCCAAGCAAATTTGGTTTGGCCAAAGACCCATTATTTTTGGATCTGGATGCTGGATCTATTATTTTTGGATTCAGATGCTGGACTCATTATAGTTGGATCCTGAAACAGGACTCGATACCATGAGGTCTTGACACCTGACCCATTAGCCTTGGAACTAGGCAGTATTCAAACGAATTGGGTCCTGACGTGTTATTGCAAGACCCAAACAATTTGGGTCAGCGCTTCTTTCACACCCAAGCCATTTGAGTGAGGCGTCTCTTTCCGGCCCTAATTTTCTTGCGTCTGGAAGATAAGTCTGGCCAAGTTAATAGTAATAGCAGTAGTAGTAGTAGTAGTAATAATAATAATAATAATAATAATAATTAATTTTACTCTTAAAATCAATCTATGTTTTTTTCTATAGTAATAATATTTATTTTAATTTTAATAAATTTAATAATATTAATAATAATATTTAACTTATCTGTCAAAGTTCTGATTTTTTTTCAATCATTTAAAAAAATTTATGTTTTTCTTCGATGATAGTAATTTTTTTTAAAATCTGGTAATGATAATAACAATAGTAATAATAATTCTTAATTTTACCATTCAAATCAAATGAATTATTTTTTTTCAATAATAATAATATTTTCTACAAATTTATTAATTATTATATGAATAATATTAATTATAATAAAAATGATATTATTTATAAAAAAATATTATTTTTAATATTAATAATATTTGTTAGAATAAAAATGATAATATTTATATCACAAATAATAATATTTTTGATATTAATACTTTTAATTATAATAAAAATAATAATATTTAGAATACAAATAATAATATTTATGATATTAATAATAGTATTGAACTTGTCTAACGAAAGTTTTTATAGTAATATTTTTTTTAAAAAAAATATTAACAACAACAACAACGACAATTGATATTATATTTTTTTTATTTTTTTATCATATTAATAATTTTTTCTCTGTTTCTGTATTGTTACTCTATTTCAAGTGGGTGTTCAATGGAGGATGGCTTTGTTTACGCAGGAAAATGGAGAGAAGGCACGGGAATCTCAATCGGATTTGAAACACATCATAGCATTCAGTTTTGATGAAGATAGTCATCAAAAGCTTACAAATAGATATCCAACCAAAAATAAAATAAATAAATAAAAGCAAATCTGCTCGTGCATGCCCTGATTCCTCGTTACATAGATAAGACATTAGTTCAGGTCCGGGACACCCAACAAAAATGGGCACGGATACCTTGAACATATATATCAAAAGCTACGCCCGCTGGCCGCCGGCCGGGAAGGGAGGGAAAACATAAAGAAAGGAAATGCCAAAAGGTTAAACTAATCCATAATTAATGCTTAATTAATTAATTATTAGATTTCTAAATTCCCAGTCATCATAGGACACAATAATATATAGCTACCACCAAGGTGGGGGTAGAAAGGGAATATATGTTTAGTGTGTGTGTCTATATATGTAACTGCTTGGCTACCTAGCTATATATAAATATATGTCTATCTATCTATCACTTTATCTACAATAGTCGTAAGCTTGAGCTGGATCAATGGCGCCTAGCTCGACCACTGTTCTTAGTTCATCCCAGTTTCCATTGTCAAAGAAATCATCTCCAACATCTGGATTCCAGAAGTTCTGGAAAGCTGCTGTAAATGGAGCTTGAGTTATCGAATCATACTGACCACCCGTAAAAAAGTGATTCCTTTCATGGTTGACTTGATAATCTATGATGACAGGCTTCCTTTCATTTCGTTGAGCGAACGAGTCTCCAAAACTCACATTCTGCTCGGCACTAATTTCAGATTCAAAGCTGCATGTTTTTGAATTCGAGTCAATAATAGGGTGCTGTTTTGCTGCTGCTGCTGCTGCCGGCACGTACTTTTTGTGGGACGGGAGTCGCTTGAGAATTCGACAGAGCGTCCAAACCTCCTGCATGGCCAGGGAAAAGGACTTGTCAGTTGGAAATTTAAGAGTTTTGAATTTTGTTTCTCTGGCAATGGAAGCAAACCACACATTTCGAACTTCTGAAGAGATCGATGGTCCCTATTAACTTTAACTATTTGTTCCGTAGACTTCCGAAAAAAAGAGTGTGAAAAAACGAAAAAAGTTTAGTCGTCGTCGATGCACCAGGCTGCTATCACCCAATTAATCAATTCCTTAGGATTAATTTCAATAACGGGCACGGGGGAGACCCACATGTCACCCATTAAACTTACTATTCAACTTTCTTTCTTTCTTTTTTCGCAATCAAGCTTACAATTCAACTGATATTAATTATGCTCTTTCTTCCTCGAAAAGTCTCGTGTTAAAGCTTGTTTTTTTATATATATAAAAAAAAAACCCTTATAAATTTTTAACAATTGATGCCATGTTTTCTAATGTATAAAGAATAAATAAAGTACTTAAACTAATAAAAGCAACACCAAACAAATAAAAAGATGGCATATATTTCATAAAACTTGACAATTTCAACTCCTTGGTTCATGGTATGTTCATCGTGATGAGAGAGTCGACATTGTGATCATAGCTATAACCAGATATATTCATGCCAAGAAATAAATTTTTAATCATATAATCACATCTCTATAAGTTAATATTAATTAATTGTCGATGCTCTACATGCATGATTGAGTAGTAAAATTAATTAATATTGTTGCTGTTTCGAAAAACAATATTGTTCATTTCTATATACATGTAACCTAATTAAGGTCCATAAGATCTCGTTTTTAGACGGGGAAAAACACATTGTAATTTAGAAATATTAGGCTGTAAGCAAATTTATCAATGTAGAAGTGGTTAGTATGCTTGCCGTATATAAATCATGGATGCTTAACGTTGTATATTATCCCTTCCTCTTAGTTACTCGTTCCTCAAAATTGCTAGTCGTCGGTTTAATTTATCCATACCATGATGCATGTATATATGCACTGATCAATATGCATTATACGTTATAGATAACTAGGTTAGTGGTGACGACTCCCTTAATTTTGAGGGGGAGTTCTCGTCGACATAAAAATGGCGAGAATAACCATGGAAAGTGATAACGATGAGGAATAACGTGGAATGAAGAAACTTACAGCTTCTTGTGCAATGTTCTTAGGGTTTGTGGTCTTCCCGTTTGGTGGAAGGCGAAACTCGTGCATCATCCAATCAGTTTTAGTGCCTTTTCCAGCACTTCCCCGGTAGTAGACCAAGGATTTCTTGAGGCCAATGCACTCATGTGGTTCTTTGACTGAATATATGGGCTTGTCGATGCCGGTGGCCTTCCAAAATCCAGATCCTGTGACTCTGTTAGGCCTTATGCTGTTCCTATACTTTCTCCCTCGTATGCAGAAGAAGTACCACTCCCTATCCCCCGCATTGCTAACTTCTTCATGTAAAAAAAGTAGAAAACAGAAGGTTAGAGGCAAAGCCAACGACATTATCAGGATGTAATTAATGAACTCGAATACGATATGATGATCTGCTAATTGAAATCATACTGTTACACCGAGAGCTGAATGCAGATGCCTCTTTATGGAGGAAATCTTATTTTCAGCAAGCTTAGATACTCTAAATTTTTTTAATTACATTTTTATATATGGAATGATAAAGAATTGTTTTGTGTATTTATTTATTTTTGCAATTACAGCCGGATCGATGTACCCCATATTTAAAGTAAATGAATATTCATGAATGTTTCCGATTTTTTCCTCCGGGGCACTGGCTAATATTTGTAACGGAAGCAACTTTTCTGAAACACAATGGATTAGTATTGGATAAATAATTATCGTATAGTGACTCCAAAGTTCTTATGATCCCTAAGATCTCATGCTATATCATAAAAAAAAAGATCTCTCTCTCTAGCCACACACACACACACACACACACCATTCCTGTCGGTCAGACCCAGTGAGATCAGGTTGAAGTTCTGCAGCTGGCTCATGAACTATACATATGTCAATATATATATGTGCTGATCTTAATTAGCATAAAGGAGTTGAATAAATCTATCGTAAGTACTTTTTTGAATGTTGTACCAGAAGTGTATATATATATATATAGAAGAACAGAAAAGAAGCCATGATCAGATTTAAGATTGGGTTTGAATGGCAGAAAGAAGCTCTAGTTCTGTGCACCAAACACGGATGCGATTGATCACAAGCGAAAAACGAAAGATTTCTGTGGTTTCACTAGCTAATTAGGTAAGAATAAACTCTAAAAAGGTGATGGATGAACATCAGTAGGTAAATATATACACTTGAAAAGAGCACGACGTCTTACTTGGAAGATCCCAAGGATCGTACTTGTAGATATCGATCTGTTTAATGAGTTCAAACCTCAGTGGTTTCTTTTCCACCTTCCGCCGCAGATAGAACCCAACAAGCTCTTCATCAGTGGGGTGAAATCGGAAACCTGGAAGCATCACTTCCTCATCATCGTTATGATCAATATCAGAACTACTCATCTTTGACAAGGCCTCCATATCTCTATATCTATATCTATTTCTCTCTTTCTTCTCTCTTACACCATGTATAATCACGCGAGACTGCTCTCCAAGTTGAGGGCTATTATATACACACACACACACACACACACAAACAACACACAGTGCCTTCGACGAATGCTTGCGTACTTTGTGCTTGTCTGGTCAAGGCATGACTTTGATTATAAGGAGGTACTCGAGGGCAAATGATCTGTCCTGGAAGAAGTCTACTAAAATCTCGGGGTCCAAAGGTTAACAAAGGGACGCAGGACTACTTTGAAAGTTTTAAATTCTGCATCACAAGAACCGATTTAAAAGTCTAGCTTGGAGAGCATACCCCTTGACTAATGAAAACGGAAATTCCTCGTTTACAACTTGTTTTTTGGGACAATTTCAACCCCGCCATCAATTTGATTCGGAAAGCATTCATAATTTCTTCTTTTATATATATATATATATATATATATATATATATATATATATATATATATATATAAAAGACACACTGTAAGCTCGGGTTATGCCTTGTTGACCATTTTATTTTTCTTTTTCCCTGAAGCCTAGTAATGCATCACGGGATAGTTTTGAGCCCCCTTTGTAGACCAAGTTAATTATATATATAAAATAAGTTAGTGAGGTTGTCCGTTTAGGACGTGGAATGTCAAAAAATTTATAAAAATATATTGGTATACTTTTAAACAAAAGTAATATATACCCCACCACATTAATCTATTAATAAACACATTAAAAGGTTAATTGAACTTGAAGAGATAGATTAGATAATCACATCATTGCTGTTCAGTGCGCTCAAACCTTCGATCCACACGGGAAAAAAAAAAAGAAGCCACCCACCCTAATATTAGAAAGGAAACACGAACGATCACAGGTGGATTCCCAGTAGAACATATTGTTGACTTTCATCGACAGGCAAAGATCTTTAAAGATTTGACTTCTCACCAATTGTTTCTTCTTTTCAATTTTTGTTGGCCTGGATCATCTCTGTTTACAAGGACAAAATCAATCCTATCACTTCATGTCATTGCACCAACCCATAATATATATATTGAAAAAGTCCGCCTTTCGGATTAGGAACTCACTGCAGACTGCACAAACTAGCTACTAATCAATGTTGTGGTTCATGAGAATCGAGTGATTCTTCTATAATGAAATTCTTATTCCGTTAATCAAAATATCCAGGGCATTGCTTAGACCTTGAGAGCAGTGCAAGAAAGGATTTTGAGACTAGGGATTTAAAAATAAATAAAATTGAAATTGTACAGAAACAGTGAAAGGATCGATTATACTAACTAAATTTAAGGAAAACACTGATTTTTCTTTGTGTTGAAAATTACTGATAAATTACAAGCTCGGTACAATCAATCAAAAATTAACCATTGGTGCATGAAAATTAAAAACCTTAATCTACCGTTAATCACGGGTGTCCTGTATGTTGGCAAGGACCTATTCCTACTTCACCATTTCCAAGATCGTGAATTGTAGTGGTTTGATGAGGTATAAAATCTGATTTAAAGATTAATTTATGAATTATGCAGTCAAATTAAATATATTATTATTATTAAAAATAATATTATTTTAGTATTTTATCACGGGCCAATCTCTATATCATTCAAAATCAATTCAATATATATCAAAAATAGTTAAAATTAAAATTAAATTATGCTTATAATAGTAAATTTAGCGGATAAGCGACCGCATTAACAAGAGCTAGGCGGCAAAATATATGTTCCATTTTTACAAAGTATATCTTTGCAATTTTATTATTTAACATTGAATTTATTAGGATTAAGTTATGTAATTTATTTTTATTTATTTTCTATGAGATTATTCCAGTCTCATGACCCGAGTCATGACTTCTACTGGTTAATTCGGTTGACTTGGGTTTTTTGATCATTTTTTGTAATTGATTTTTTTTCAATTTTATCCTTTGATATAGGTTGATTGTTAATTAAATTTCTTAGTTTATTTCGATTTGCTTTCTACGAGGTTATCTTAGTTTCATGGTCTAGGTCACAAGTTTAGCGGGTTAATCCGGGTTGACTTGGGTCTTTTTTGTGTCATTTTTTATTTGATTTTTTACAATTCATCCTTTAAGATTTGATTGATTGAAAATTAAACTTCATAATTTGTTTTGATTTACTTTTTCCTGAGTTATCTCGGTCTTATAATCCATGTTTGCCTAGTTAATCTAGGTTGACTTTATCAATTTTTTGTATTTTTTTATTAATTTTTTGAAACTTACTCATTTAATATTGTGTTGTTTGAGAGTTAGATATTTTCAAAATATTTTTTAATTTATTTTATATGAAGTTATCACTGTTTCATAATATGAGTCACAGATTTTATATGTTAATCTAGTTTGACATGATTTGATCCAATATGTTGTCATCCCAATTTTGTTTTTAGAAAAAGTGTTGTATTGATTTTTTTTAGTGCAATTATATATTTTTTTTGTACATATCAAGACAACTAGGTTATATTAGATCAATCACTACATAATTAATTTTTTTTCTTGAAAATACTTTAGCTATATTTTAATATTCATTTAAATTTTTTTAAAAAAATTAATCTGACCCATTTATTTTTTTGACTAAATCATATAGAAGCAATTTAGAATGGCATTTCAAACGGCATTTAATGAAAAATTTAATTTTTTTATTTAAAATTAATATTTTATATTTTAGATCGTTTTAACATGCTAATATCAAAAATAATTTTTTAAAAATAAAAAATTATTATTTAATATATTTTTATATAAAAAATAATTTTAAAAAATAACCACCACATAATTGTTTGATTTCTATATAACGAACTGTAGAAAGTGCTTATGTAAGCATGACTTCTGCATAACGACTACTTCACAGGAATTCTTGGTACGTATCCTTCCTTTAAAACTGTTGGGTCCCGAAGTTCTCGCTCTCGAAGACAGCTGAAGGAGTTATGATAGAATTTTCCGTGTGAGACCCACTAGACAGGGTCCTCATTTACAAAATCAACCATTAATTAATTTTAAGAATAATTTTAAAAATATTATTTTTTTTTACCATTCCTATCTTATAACTTCTTAGCCCGTAAATGTTTACTAGTGGAGTAGCTTATATTTTTTTAATATGTTTTAAGACTGAGTTTTGTATGTAAAAATATTGATTTGATATTTTAATATTTTAATTTTTTTATGATTTTGATATGCTAATGTGAAAATTTTTTAAAATAAAAATATTTTATTATATTTTTAAATAAAATTTTTTTAAAGAAACAACATGCATCACAATGTCAAATATATACACTTATTTTTATATATAAATTTTTCTTCCCCTTATGTCAAATTTTCTGACTTTCCTGATGATTTTAGATTCATGCATTCAATTTGTCTAAAAACATACTATTTTTGTTATCTTATTTGAATATATTTAAATTTATTTTGAATAAATTGGTATTGATTATATTTATAATTTTAAAGGAATTGACATTGTTTCACCATTATAAAAATATAAAATCTTTCATCACTTAAATCTCGTAGGACAATTTGTTATTGCAAGAATTTATGTAGTGATGAGCTGCGATAATAATCATATTTTGAAAATCTTTCATAAAAAAAGATTAGAAGATAACAATCTATTTTTATATATATAATTTTTCATCTTTCATGACATTACAAATTATTTTATACAAATTATTTTCAAATATATCAAAATTACCAATATGATAAAAAGGATCGAGATCCTCTGAAAAACAGTAGCGTTAGCAGTAATCTGTTTACAAACGACAGCAATTACAGACGTCATAGATCATTAATAGCAACCTTTCCTTTTCTTGCCTTGGAAATTTATCATCAAACAGTTCCGGTGGAATACGTATGTATACACCATTGGGTTGAAAACATTGGTTCAAAAAGAGCCAAAATACTCGACAAGACCTTGTCTTTCTTTCCGAGATCGATAGGCCTCGGGGAGAGTGATGCGAAGGGCATATTTACGATAGATTGCTGACTTTCAGACCTTACACAATGATTATCGTAAATAATAATCCAATCAACGAATAATGGCAGCTTAATTAGTTTGAGGTACAGTTGCACGGGGACCAATTCGGATTTCATCAAAGCTATGAATCGATCAAGAGCTTTGAAATCTCCAGTAAATATACCAGACGAATTGTCAGCTTGGAAGCATCCTCGTCTTATTGAAAATATATAATTGTTTCTTAATATGCTTAGAAATATATGAATATACATCACAGTTCTTGTCCCATAGCAGCTAGTTCGCTTGCGCGCGCACGTATGTATGTAATTCAGTTTCCAATGTTCTGAATGCTTGATGATCTCTGCAATATTGGAATTTAGCTCAAAATTTTATTTCTATATATATTTTTTGTGATACAACAAAAAGGAAAACTAATTTCTATATATTCAAAACTAGAACATCTTGTGCCGGCACGGCAGTCAATAATTTAATTTTCGTTCTTCGAAGATGCACAGAAATGATCAGGAGATGCTGCTGGTTAGGCAAGCAATCCCGTTTTTTTCCTCCTTAATTCTTTGTGTGCGTGGCAAAATTTTTTACGCAATCAAAAATTCATGTTTCAAAGTATCATAGGTGCATGTTTTTTTCCTCATAGTTAGCCATGACATCATAATTTTGTCCATGGAAATTAAGCAAATTAATCCTCATAGATTTACATGTTTTTTCCGTTTATTGCAATTAATTATTGAAACAAGAAACGTTCTAAGTATATTTTTTTAAAAATCAAAATACTCACAAAACATATTTTGATTATAACATGATATCATATTCGGTCAATGATTAATCTTGTACGTGTGGATTCAGAATTAGAAACGCACGAGGAAGGGGGAGGATGCCCGGCCTGAAATTACGATGAAATTGAGGTTGAGGGCTAGTTGCCATATGGGTGGTCATAATTTAGCATCATTTGTACATATATAAAGCAGATTTTTTTTTTCCAGAGAGACATCCAGTAAGTAAGGACTTATGGACTGTTTGTTTTCGGTGTTCTTTGGGTCGAGCCTCTCATATGCTAGCTGAGCTTTCTGCTGTTCGTTTTGGTTTATAATTGCTTTGGTCTTTGGGTTACAGCAGGAAGGTGATGGTTGAGACCAATTCCCAGGAGACTATTCGGGCAAATCATGGATGTTTCCACTGTTTTGTAGAAATTTAGGGAAAAGATGGAAGAACAGTTGTTTTTCTTTTTCTATCCCTTTGTGTTGTTTTACAGAATGCTTCTAAAGAAAAGAAGTGCACAAGTACCAGTGCCAAGATTTGTGCAAGGAGTAACAGATTTTGAGAGATCAATCATCCCCTAAGCATTCTCCTGTGTAATTATCTTTAATTAGCTAAACATGAGGAGTTAGCGATTGATTCAGTGAATGTAATCTTGTGATGATCTTCCGCAACCTCTTTATCCTGCTGATAATCTTCAAGTTTCCATTCATATCATTACTTAGGAGTTAGTGTAATCTCTTTTGATGATCTTCTGCAATCTCTTTATCCTGGTGATAATCTTCAAGACTCACGTTTCCATATATATCATTTACATGTTCGTCATCCTTACTTTGTCATCATTGAGGACATTAGAATACTTCTTAGATAAGATTGGAAGTGCATACTCTCTCATATTCTATGTGAAGGGAACCAGTACTGTGGTGATTTTTTGGCGGAGTTAGGAGCTCAGAATCAGGAAAGCGATCGGTTGTGGCATTAGTATACTCCTCTAGGCATGAAAGTTATCCTGCAGAGTGATCATATGGTTGTCCTAAGATGGTATTAATTTCATGACAGTGCTAGAAGATGAGCTAGACAGTGTGGCTTTGATTTTTGACAGTGACAGTATATCTCCATTAAAAAAAATACACAAATACATGTAAAATAGGGTCATAATCAGTAAATTAATATAGGGTTTAATTAGAGTATTTTTCGCATTGCACAGTGAAACAAGAAGGAAGATTCAATAGCTTTGGCGTGCGATAGAACTTGTCATAAAAAGCACCTCCTGATTGATTCTTGCTGAGTTTGTTGACCTGTTATTAGTATGGCTAGAATTTCAAGTAAGCAAACGGCCAATGACCTCTGAAAAAGGAGTGAGTCAACTCTGACGATCGATCGAGACTAGACAATTTAGATATACTAAACTTGATAAATAAATAAAAATTATGAGAGCCAGACCGAGTCACTCAGTTATGACTATTAATATCGTTATTTTATAAGAAAAAGAACCTAATATATATATTAACCAAACAAATTGAGTATGTGAATTTTTAATTTTATTAAATGGAGTACAATTGTTCAAAATCAATATATTATCACAATTAAATAAGTATTTTTTTTATTTATCATTGTCGAATTTATATCTTCATTAATATTATCATCATCATCATCACCCGTTCAAAATCAATTAAATAAAATAAAAAATATAAATATTTAATTAACTAAATTAACAGCCTGGGTATTCTTAATAAATTAATAAAAATACAAGGCACAGGTAATGTGCTTAGAACAATGGGGCACAGAATGGATTAATTTTTTTAAAAAAAATAAAATCGGATGTGGTCGTCTAAGTAATCGATCGAAGAATAGGAGAGAGCTGTGAGAGTGAGAAGGAGATCGGGAGTTGTAGCAACGACTAATACATGCCACCGACCTTGCATTCAAGTCAACCAAAGAAGAAAATATATTTATATTTATGTACTACGTGAGACATTAAACAAAAAATTCAGTCAAAGTCCATGATTTGAATTTTAGGAAGGAACGAATCAATGAGTCCAGTCTTTTGAGAACCTTCTCCTCCATGGCTCCATCACACCAAACCTCGGTGTCGATAATTTGTTTGAAATACTATATAACAAGAAATCAGAATGAAATTTAAGATTTATAATACCCTATTTCTTTAAATAAAAATGAATAATTAAGGATTAAAAGATTATTTCATCAATGATCTATCATATATAATAGTAAAAATAATTGTGACGGTGATGATGGGTTTGAAGGAGAAGTAAATGAAAATAATAATAATATTTAAACATCAAAGTCACCCTCAAGAAACGTGATGGTGGAAGAAAATGATGGAGGTGGAAGAGTGACGGTGCAGCCATAGCTAGCAGCAACATCACTCAATGGTGGCGGCAAAGATAATAGGCGAGATGACTAGGATGGTATGAATAACTAGTATATATAATTAAAAAAAAATATTATTTTAAACAGCCCACCCATATTTTTTGTTTTTATTCGTACCTTTCTCTATAAAAATAATAATATTATATTTAACTTTCATTCATATCCCCATACTTCATCCAGAAATCGAATTCGCCAAGAACACACCTAAAGAAAATATTGTGCTTTTCAGGAGGAACGTAACAGCATGCATTAGTAAAAGGATATCTAAAGATTTTAGGGGGTAGAAGTGAGATTAAATATATTTGATTTTCCTATTTATTTTTTGTGGGACACGAATTTTCAGCGAATTAAAACCTTCAATTCGCTTAAACACAAGATTCATATGGATAAAAAAAAAAAAAAAGGAGGAAAAACCTGTTGCGTGTACGAGAGAAATTACATGATGTCGTCTGCCTCTACTTTGACAAGAAACTCAAACAATTTTTTTCTTTTTTTAATCTGGGAAAGATCTGTGTCACTGAATGATTGCTATTTTCCTGCTTATTTTGGAAGCATGAGAGAAGAAATCAATTCATTTATGGAAATCAACCGAACAACGAACAACGACAAGCACACTCGAATAAGTTTGGCAAAGCACAATGACCACGAAATTGTTTTCCCTCCCGAGAAGGAACATGGCAACATCATAGATTTCAAAGTTTGGATAGCCTAACTTATTCAAGACTGGAGAAGTGAGGAATTTTGGAGAGATCTTCTTTGAAAATATATAGTGATCGAGGTGTGCTGTCTACTATTAGCATTGGATTCAAAGTAAAGAATATAGAAACTTTTCTTTGAAAATTATAATCACCAATTTATTATATTAGAAAAATATAATAAATTAAAAGGACTATATAAAAATAATAATGAGTCAAATAGCATGTAGAGAACTTTTAAACGAAAATTAACTTGAAAATCGCTGTACTTGCTTTTAGGATTTAATTTCACGTGTTTAATAATTACAAGACTTATCTTAGGCAAAGTGAAGTTGGATTCAATATATAAAAAATAAAATAAAATTACATTTTACTAAAAATAAAGACTAGGAGGCAAGAAAATCAAGCTTGCTAGCTATGCCAAAATTGTCTTTTCTGCTTCTTCTTCTTTTTTTTAATTTAACGTGTGATCTTGGTGTTCACGTGTTGTTGTTATTTTCCACCAAGAAATCGTCTTTTGTTCCTTATTATTTAAGCCGGCCATATATTAAATTAAAAAAACAAAAAACTATATGGCCCATTCCTTCCAAGCAAATCATCATATATTAGACGGTAGGTTGAAACAATATAATAACTATTTTATCCTTTTAAAAATCAGTTTTTTTTAAATTGATTTGTTAAGGGATAAATCGGTTTTTTTAACATTGTAAAACACTGTGAAATAAATAAATTATCCTTAAAAGAAAAAAAGTTAAACTGATTTCTAGGAGACTTTTTGTATTTTTATTTTTTAAAGCATGATTAAATGACTTTTTGTATTTTCACTTTTTGAAGCCGAATCAAATGATTAAATTACTTTTAAAAACAAAATCTCTTTAACTCACATCCAAGGATATTTTTTTGTATTTTCACCATATTTTTTTTTGTTATAATCAAGTTGATAAAGGGACAATTTGATAATTTAATTAATATAAATATTATTTAAAACAAAATGGTTGACTTGTGCATTCGCGTGGGTTGTGGTCACATCATTCGAGTGACGTGTAATCATTACAAGATTTAACAATTTTACCGACGGAATTTTTTCGTCGGCGTAAGATACATATTCCGTCGGTAATTAATTTACCGACGGAAATGTTCCGTCAGTGAATCATTTATCGGTAATTTTTTGTCCTTCGGTAAATCCGTCGGAAATAAAAAAATAAAATTACTCGCTTCATTTCGTCGGTATATCCCTCGGTAATAATTTTTTTATTACCAACGGATTTACTGACGGAATTACCGATGGAAATTCCATCGGCAATTCCGTCGGTAATTATTTAAAAAAATTTAAAAAAAACTATTTTATAAAATAATAAAATTAACATAAATCAACACTGTATAATATATACTCAAAATGCTTGAAAAAAAAATAAAAAAATCAACTCAAACAAATTTGCAACAAATAAATAAAACGAAAAAATAAATTCAACTAAAAAAATTCATATGAAAAAAATAAAGTTGCAATTGCTAAAAATTTAAAAATCCTATAAATAAATCAACTAAAAATTGATCTCATGTGAAAAAACAAATCTCACAACAACATTTATACAATTATTAAGAACAAAACAATTAAAAATAAAAAAATATATAGTGAAAAACATCATGAAAAAAGAAGAAAAATCTTACCTTAATGTAGTTGCAAGTGAAGCTAAGGAGAGAAATTTTTTTTTGTAAAGCATATTAATTAAAAAAAACTAAGAGGATAAAAGAAGAAAGAAGAAGAAGACATACCCGAGCATGGAGGAAAAGAGAAGGAGATGAGGAGAGAAAAGAAGAGAAAGAAATAGATATTGATGTTTTTTACATATAGTGAAGAAGAAGAAGTAGAAGTAGAATAAGAAGAAGAAGAAGAAATAAGTCTGTCTCTTGTGAAATAAAGGGACTCAGGATTTTTTATTGATACGCATTAGCGACGGATTTACCGACGGATAGTTGAATATTAATATTTTTTAATTATTCCGTCGGTAATATTTAATTTAAATTTTTAATTTCGTAAAAAGTTTTCAGAAACCGCCAACAATTACCGATGATTTTTCAGTCCGTTGGTGATTCCGTCTGTAATATTTAAATGAAAATTTTAAATCAATTGATTTTTTTCAGAAAACCGCCAAATAACACCAACAACTTTTCATTCCGTCGGTGATTTTGTCCGTAAAGAACAACAATTAACAGTGCAATTGAAAAGTGAACAGTTCTAGAGCACTCTGGAAAATACCGACGGATTTTGTCCGTCGGTGATTCCCTTTGTAATTGACATGATTAACAGTGTAACCAAGTTTACCGACGGAATAATTCCGTTGGTAAATACTGACACGTCATCATTTTTTTTTGCTTTATTTTAATTTTTTTCCCACCGTAATTCCCTCGGTATATACCGAGGGAATATTTTCATCGGTAAAATCCCTCGGAAATTTACCGACGAAATATTCCCTCGGTATTTTCGTTTGTATTTATCGGTTTTCTGGTAGTGAATTAGGAGGTGTTTTGTAGCCAAATGGTGGCTTTCAGGACAGCATTCGAATCATCTCAACAGTACCTCCATCCCTAGTCCGCATGTGTGGCTGACTGATCTCTGGTTTGGCGTCGACGGTCTTTTTTTTCTCTCTCATCCTTGATTTCTGTGTGTCTGACCCTTTAAATTTTTAAAGTAGCCCTTCAATTTGTTTTTCCTTCAGATTTGGTTATTGTTCTTCTAATTACTATTTGTTTTATTTGATTTTTTTTATCTATCATATTTGATTCCGTTTCTTTTAATTTGTATTTGTTTTATTTGAGATCATTTTTAAAATTGATTTTTTTTTTTACAATTTCACCCTCTTTCAATTTTTTTTCCTATCAAAATTGATTCTCATTCTCTTGATTGAGTCCGGGTTTAGGGTTTCACGGGTTACAAGTTTGGGATATTAACTCAAGTTAAAATGATTTGCTTGGATTTGCTTGTTTTTTTTTTTTTAAGCTCATGCTTTTTTAGTTTCATCCTTCAGCATTTATTTAATTAAAGATTAGATTCCGTTATTTTTCTTATTTGAATTCTATAGGATTTTCCAATAATTTTGAATATGATATGAGTTATCTTATGTCTTTTTATTTCTTGTTCTTTGTTAATTTGTTTTTTAAAGAATTCCTTTGTCAATTAAATCAAATTAATTGATTAAATATAAGTATGAGATGTTCACTTCATGATATTTGGTTTGGTTTGATTTCCAAGTCGTTGCTATGATGGCATGTGCGACCTCTTTTGGTGTTGTTATACAACATTTCACAATAACATTAGAACCATCTTAGTGAACTATTTTTGGCGGTGCGGCGGTGTCCATGGCAAAGCGAAGATGAGTCTCCAATGTGTTTTTTTTTCTTCTCTTGAGTATGATATTGACAGCTCATTTTTTATAGTTAATTAATTCTTCTTTTTTTTTTGCTTAATTTATTGTCAATGCTTTGTTCTTAATTATATTATTAAATTAACGGAGCTTATTGAACCGAGTCAAGTCAGTCGTCTCGCTCTCATACTTTTCTTATTTCTTTGAAAATAATAGTATTGTTTGAAAAAAAAATTATGTTAGAAAATATTTGGCTTGACTTGTAGCATAATGTAGACTATTTATATAATTTATAACTATATATAAGCGCGCGCACCAAATTTATATCTCAAATTTTCTTAAAATCCAAACCTAGATCTAGACAAGAACATAGAAAATAAGTTAACCCAGTTTTCCATGAACTTTGGTAAGACTCGTATCCTCTTCTGAACT
>Ga0325410_1000673_pt1 | contig 35885 bp, 13 predicted proteins | sample PopdelMetagenome_16_FD_206182 | JGI IMG/M metagenome (GOLD analysis project Ga0325410, IMG submission 206182) | Populus deltoides microbial communities from Bellville, Georgia, United States - Xylem-PdIQD-R3 | ecosystem: Host-associated > Plants > Phyllosphere > Stem > Wood/Secondary xylem...
ATATAATTATTGATTAATCTTATTAAATATATACGTTAAATCTTCGATACAAATTCTTCTTGGTTTTAAAAAACTTGCATGTTTTTTTACGTTAAAAACATTTTTCTATCCGATCCGACCGGCGCTTGGTAAGTTATCTGGTGAAAAGCTACTCTAAAGGAAGAAGAAACGACAGGTTTTGCCATTCCTAATTATTTGTTTACAGCTCCCCATTTACCTTTTGACAGATGAATTTGCTTACCACTCATTTGGTATTCTGCAATCCTTGATTTCTCCTACCCCTCACGCCCTTCAACATTCAAAGCTCTTAAGCTCAATGGGCCCATAGAGCTCTTAAACCTAACGACAGTCATCTTTACATAGCTTTAAACTGATGCCTCAAAGCCTATAAATAAAATGTTCATCAACATGTTTTGCCCAATAAGCCACACGACAGAATGCTAAGTGCCAAATATTACCCTAATTCGGATCGACTTGGTTGACGACTAGATAATTTCTGGCAATGGACTGCCCTTGAAGTATAATTACATCCAAAGCTTCTTATAGGAATTGATTATGTTTGATTTGTACATATAAATGCTAGATTTTAGGGTGTTTGAAAGTGTGGTATCGGTTGCTTTTTAAAATATTTTTTTATTCAGAAATGTATTAAAATAATATGTATTTTTTATTTTTAAAAAAATTATTTTTGACATCAGCATGTCAAAATGATATGAAAACATCAATAAATATTAATTTGAAGCAAAGAAAAAAATAATTTTTTTTTAATTTTTTCAAAAACACTTTTGAAACATAAAAACAAGCAGATCTTTTAATATAAAACCATTTATACAACGAAGAATATATAAAACCAATACAATAGTCTTCATTTTTCTAGTTTAGGTGTATGGTATGTAAGAGTAATATAAAACCATTTATATATTCTTATCATTTTTGAATTACAATGGTTTTTCTTCTATATAAGATTAGAATTTTATGATTATATTTATTATCTAATTATATTAAAAACTCTTAATAAAAAAATATCAGCAAGTTTAAGCAAGTTTTAAATCTAAAATTTTTTATTTAAAAAATTAAGTTGTATAGTAATGTAAAATTATTCATAAAACTTCACCAAACATGTTGAATTTTGTCATTGAAGTAGTTTGTTAATGATATGATTGTTTAATTATTTAAAAACAAATGTTATTCTTACAATAATGTCTCATAATGTCACCATCATCTTAAATTCAATTCGTGTTTTTCTTTAGTTTAATATCTTAGAAAAACAAAATATGTTTAGCCACCATCGTACAATTCCAGCACTGAAAAGTATTAAAACCTAGAGAGATTGGTCCGGTGATTAAAGAGGTATGCTTCATCTCTTAACTTCTTGAATTTGAATTTTAAAGTTAGCTCGCAGAGAATCTTATTCTTATAAATGAACCAAACTATGAAAAATATATTTATAAAATCACCTAGGCAAAACTCGTGCCTCCAGCTTCGGCGGTAAAAATGATTTTTAGCATAGTTTTGAAACCCAACTCGGCTGGTCAACCCGAGGCTGGAATTGAGCCGGGTTGAAGAAAAAATAGAGGAAGGAAAAACTCGAAGTGACCTGGTCGACTCGACGACTCGGTTAACTCAATAAAACCCGGTCAAAAACCCGGTTGCAACTTGTTGACTTTTGTTTTTTTGTTTTATATAAAACAATATCGTTTTGATTTAAAAAAAAAGAATTGACCCGGGCGACCCGGTGATCCGGTTAAAACCTGAAACCCAGGCCTTGAACATGCCCGGCCACCAGACCGGGTCTGAAAACTATGATTTCTAGTTTGGGAAGAATCTCAATTATGAATCAAATAAAACAACATCATTTACTCTTGTTTTTTAATCTTTTTTGACATACATAATATTTTTAAAATTAATTCTTATAACTTCAATGAAAATTAATTATTCTTAAATAGTTTTAAAAACACACTCGAACATCATTATTTACTTTGCAAGCAAGCATTGGAGGAGGGTTAGAAAAGAATGAACAAGAAAAAAAAAAGGTACTGGAGGATCCTTGACTAGAAAGTGAAGTGAAAGACAATTGGAGAGGGAGTGTGGGGGCCGGAAACGGAGAATTGCTGCCTTGCTGGTCTTCCTGTTCAGGAAATTAAGAACAGTACTGCAAAAAGAAGCTTGCTGCGCATTATTATTGATTGACGGAGAATGGCTGGTCATAAAGTGATTGAGTTTCAGTGCATAACTAAATAATTTTCCTTTTAACTTTTTCTTTGAATGAGTAAACGCTGCAAATTGCCTTTGACTCCTCATTTATTTGAGTGAAAATCGATCTAACCCATTAATTTATTCCAACCAATTCACTGCCCAGTGCCTTGGATTTTCTTAGGTAGAAACTGTCCCATCCATTAATTAGTTTAATTTCTTTTTTGGTTTTAATTTTTAATTGTTTTTTATCCTCAATTTTCTTGATGCTGTTTTCACGGGTTTTTCCCCCTTTGTTTATTTGAGGAATCTACGAGGGAGGAGATCGGCATCCTCTAATTTTTCCACCGTTCCCACTTGTGGACACTGAGCGAGGCAGATGATTATTACGTTTTTTCTGTGAACAAGTATATAAAGGAAAAAAAACCCTTGAATATATCTCTATATAATATACTTTTTTCAATTATATTCTCGCATGGAAAATCAATCAAATGATAATCTTTAATTTACTTCTGTTTTTGAATATGTGTTTCTGATAAATCTTTTTCATCAGAATTAATAGTCATATATATATGAATTGTAGTGATAACTTTTAGTTAAATTGATTTATGTAATCTTTCAAGAGTATATTAAAGAAAAACAATTATTCTCTATATCCGTCCATTGTTATTTAAAGCCTAATAATACTGGAATTACAATTATCGATGGAATCACGAGCAGAAATATATCGTCAAAAAACATATCGTTGGTGATCTCTATTTCATCAATTATTCTCTCTAAAATATAATCATTAATGAATTTCCATATAAAATTATCGCTCTAAACAAAAATATTTGCTATCAATAATTATGTTGATAAATCCATTGATGATTTTGGCATATTACTAATGGTATAAACCGATGGTAAATCAATAAGTGATTATGTGTATATTATCGATGAAATTAATGCGTCGAAAAATTACATCTAATAATGGCAAGTACTATAATTTTTTTTTCTAATTCTCTGGAACTATTCGAGGGACTAAGTCCGTTAGTAATTCAATTAGTATTTGATATTCTGTCGATAATCCCATCGGTATTATATGTAATTATTTAAAAAAATAAAACAAAAAATAAAATTAAAAAAATTAAAAGAATTAAATTTAAATAAAAAGCAAATTTAAACACAATTAAATTAAAATACAAAAGAAAATTTGCATTATTAATTTTAAAAATATTATTAAATACAATTTATCTATCTAGTGGATAGGAGCTGGAGGAGGAGATGGAGGCAGATCTTCACTGGAACTAGGAAAGCGATGAGGTGGAGTACAGGTACCGGTGAGAGTTGTCAACCATTGCTCAAGGACATTCATTTTATCTCTTAGTTTGGTCATTTCAGATTGAACCTATTATTGTATGATCACATGTATGACTGATGATTGTTGGCTCGATCTGGAGTGTGGGGTTCCAATAATCGACACACTACAACCCGCCCGTATATCCTCAATCGTGGTGATACAAACCAAGTCAAGTCCGGATTTGACCTTAAAATATATGCTGACTAGTTTTGTGAGATCGAACATATCTCCCAAACCATATATCGGAACGAGTTGAAATTTTATACGAAGATACTAAACACATGAAACTATATTTTGATAGTTTTTCAAATCAAATGGATTTTGAGAACATATTATCTTAGAGTGTTGAAGTTACTAGACAAATCTTGTCAAATTTGTCAAACAACAGCTTTTGTACTGTTTGTGACATATCTGAAGCTACAAGTGGAATTTTACTGTGATTCAATTTGGTCTAGAAACTAAATATATCAAGCTTTCCAACTATATATAGGAGGCCTAATAATTCATCCAAACGAGAGAGAATGATGTGTTTAAAGTTACAACTAAAAATCAGCCAAGAATGGGCGAAAATTGGAGATTTAGGCTAATGGAGGAATTTTAGCATGAAGACTTTGTTTTTATTATTTTATTTTATTTATTTATTTAATTTTAAATAATTATTTTTAATTTGGGTTTTTTTTTGGCCCATTAGACATTGTTTATGGATTTATTTCATTATTGGGCTTATGTTAGTTGATTATTAGTTAGACCCGTTAGCTTACAACCCAAAAAGAGCCCATCAGGGTTAGTTAGAGAAGACCATATTATGTTTTTTTTAAGCTGTAAATTTCAGCAACAAGTTGGAGAATAAACGTGAATTTTTCTTTTATTTGTTTATGGCAAAACAATATTTCTTCATAGAGATAAAGATCGTACACTGACTTATTAAAGATTAACTAGTTTCGTGACACCATTCACATACTTGGGGCTCTTAAATATAAGGTTATTTATGGGTCCCGATCTTTTTCCAATACCTTCAGTTTTTTAGGTTTAAGGTTACCTATGGGTCAATGTTTTATCAAACCTAATTTTTGGCTTTTTCGGTTGTTATCTACTTCGTTAGGAGTTGCTTGACTACGTGATCAAGAGATCCACATCTGTTGGGATTAGAGCTAGGCTATAATAATCAAGTTATATCCTTTATTTTCTTCTTGTTAGTTTCAGCTTCCATACCTTTAGTTGTCTTTGATTCAGTTTTCAATTATTTCGTGTCAAGAGTTTAGTAGTTTGTGTCTAGGGTTTTTTTTTTTTAAAAAAAGGAGTTATTTTAGTTTGTTACTGTCTTAGAATATATCAGTAGCATAAATAAGTAAAAAAGAAAAGAAAAGAAAAGAACGTCTAAAAGTTATTTTTGTCGAATCTACCATAACATATAAATAAGGGAGGATTTGGACCAAACCAATTCATAAAATTCTCAAATTTTATATATGAGTTCTAGGAGTTATAATTACACATCATATAAAAGTTGAGCTCATTTGGAGATTGTTTGCTATAGTAACCAAGGTCAAGATTAAAAATTATCATAATAAGTTAGATTCGTATCAGAAGGGGATTTTGGTTCAAATAAATTCAGAAAATTCTTAAATTTTATATGATCAGTTTTAAGTTTATAATAGCACGAAATGTAAAATTCAATATCATTTGGAGTTTTGTTGCTATAGGAACTAAATTCAGGATTGAAACTTGTCGTAACGGGTCTAATTCACGTCAATAATTCAAACTTGTTTTTCTATTGTTATTTTTCAATTATAATAGTATAATAACATTATGATTGATATATTTATTTAGGTGTCATTTATTTATTTTTATTTATATAACCTTTGCATCTTTTTTCTTTCACTTTAAAAAAAAATGTATTTTTCGTACAAATTTGTTTGTTAATCGTGAAATTGTAATTGTAGTTTTGTCTTTTCTTGTTTTCATATTTTTCTTGCTTATTGTGTTATTTACATATATTTGAATATGAAAATGGGTGAGGAATAAGGTGCAGTGGGCACATTTGAGTGAAAAACCTATATTTGAGTAAAACACGAGAGGAGTGCAAAAACTTGAGGGAGTAGGTGAGGAATATATATTTTTTGTCAACTAACCAATTTTAAAATTCAAAAATATTGGAGGCAAGCAACAACATTGCACCATAGAGAAGATACAATGAAACTATAACTCAGTTATGCATTATGAATCAGTGGATGAATCGGATGGCCACTGAATTTGAAGATAGGTTGGAGAGGCAACATATTAATGATCATGGTATGGTTTAAATTAGTCTTGAGTGAAAATAATTTAATGTTATGAGTGATGTTAGGCGAGTTAATACTAAATGATATAGCTTATATTGTGGAGTTACACTCATTATGTGGAGTTGAAGGAGATGGTGCATATGGCCATGAAGGTGGAGAAACAATTTAAACGGAAGGGTACCATTTGGCAAAGTCAACTATTAGGCCCTTCAAAGCCTTTGAAACCTAATTGAAAGGCTAACACTAGGGGTGGTCCGTCACAACAGACTGAGAAGAGCAAGGTTGAATACCCTAGAGAGGAGAAAAACACCCTGACCATTGTTAAAGGTAATAATGTTACTCTTATTTCTCGTAATCATGACATTAAATGCTTTCATTGTTTGAGTTTTGGTCATGTTCACAATATCCAAATAAAAGAGTCATGGTTATGAAAGCTAATAATGAGTTTGAGACCAATATGAAGGACGAGGAGGAGAAAATACCACTATTGAAGGATGATGATGATGTTTATGTTGAGTATCCAGTTGAGGAAAAAACACTTATGGTGAGGAGAGCACTGAATATGTATGTCAAGGTGGTTGATTCGAAAGGTTATAGGGAGAACATATTTCAAACAAGATACCATGTTTATAATAAGGTATGTAGCTTAATTATAGATGGTGGTAGTTGCACTAATATAACTAGTGCTAAATTAATGAGAAAGTTGAACTTGCACACTACCGAACATCTCATTCCTTATAAATTATAGTGGTTGAATGATGGTGGTGAAGTGAAAGTGAATAAGCAGGTTTTGATTGTTTTTTCTATTGATAAATATTGTGATAAAATGTTATATGATGTTGTGTCAATACAAGCTAGTCACTTGTTGCTTGGTAGACCATGACAGTATGATAGAAGAGTAATGCATGATGGAGTGACAAATAGGTATTCCTTTGAGATGAATGAAAGACTTATAACTCTTGAATCTTTGACACTTAAGCAAATAAATGAGGAGCAACTGAAATTGAAGAAGAAGAAGATAGTTGAAAATAAAAGCTTGTATATTAGAGGACCTTCTTTGCTAGCAAATTTCTTCTTGGTTTTGATGATGATGCTATTCTTTGGCTTGGTACTGATTTATTAACCTTAGAAGATGTTTTCCATGATACAAACTCGATGTAAAATCTTTTTAAAGAAGAGGAGAATGATACGACTCAAGTCAGGTATAAATTTAGCCTCAAAATGTCTATTGATCAATTTTGCAAGATCGAGCATATCTCTCAAACTGTACATCAGAACGAGCTAAAACTTTATAGGAAGATACTAGACACATGGAAATACATTTTGATAACATTTTAGGTCAAATGGAGTTTAAGAAGATATTATTTCAAATGGTCAAAGTTACTAAACAAATCTGCCGGACTAGACCTTTGTTTATTGTCTGGGACATATCTGGAGCTATAGGTGGAATTTCTCCACGATTCATATCGAGCTGGAAACTAGACATCTTAAGCTTTTCAACCATATATGGGAAACCTAATAATGCAAACAATTAGAGATTTGGGCTATATGGAGGAATTTTAGCATGGAAACTTTGTTTTTATTATTCTTTTCTATTCTATTTATTTATTTTTGAAAAATTATTTTTAATTTGGGTTTTTTTTCTGGCAAATTAGATATTTTTTAGGGGTTTATGTCATTATTGGACTTTTGTTGGTTGATTACTAGTTTAGGCCTCTTAGCTTGAAACTCAAAAGGAGTCCATTAAGGTTAATTAAAAGAGACTATATTATGTTTTTTCTTAGCCGCAAATTTAAATGGTAAATTGGACAATAAACATGTGTTTTTCTTTTGTTTGTTTGTGAAAAAACAATCTTTCCTTTTAGGGACAATGATCGTACACTAACTTATCAAAGATTAACTGGTTTTTTGGTGTCATTTGTATACTTAGGGTTATTAGATACAAATTTATCTCTGGGTCCAAGTCTTTTCTCAATACCTTTGGTTCTTAGATACATGGTTACCTCCAGGTCAAACATTTATTAAACCTAATTTTTGGCTTTTCAGGTTATTATCTACTTCATTGGGGGTTGCTTGACCATATGATCAAAAGGTTCACATCATGTGGTGTTGGAGATACCGTAAACCCATTTTTTACTGGGTCTATTGGTAGATCCAGCCTCCAACCACATATATAACTCAAGTTTTTAATAGGTTGAAAGATCATCCCCGTATCTCTTATGTAATCGGGTGTTATATATTTCTTGAAGAAAATAAAAAGTTAGCATATATAAAAAAATAACTTGAAGAAAAGTTCAAATCCAACTTACTATGAAGTTTGGGGCTCGGCTATCCACGAGCTGTTGCATGTCTTTTTGTCTATCCTCTTTCTACATGTGAGTTTCAACAAAAAGCTCTATCGATTTTGGATAACGCTCAAACACCGTGGCCTACAAAATAAAACTATTGTTAGTTATTTATTTTCATATAATAAAACAATTAAAAAAGTGATTAGCATATGAAACAAAATCTTACTATCTGTTTTACATGTGAAGCGAACATAATGGATTTGCTAATGTGTGTTGTCATGGAACCATGAATCTCATTGGTCAGATTCTCCTAACCAAATTGTGACTACCTCAATAAACTCTCCACCATCATATGCCGGAGATAAGCATGCCAGATACCATTCAAGACATGCGGAGGATTGAAATCCCTCTACACGACCATGCCTTTCTAGCTTGGAAAACCTTTATCTTTTCTATATTTATTTGCTTTTCTATGGGCATCATATCAAAAATCACACAACCTGGTTAATAGAAAAAAATTGAATAAGATAACAAAAAATAAAATTTTAATATGTTTTTTTTTTAAATTATCACAATTTGAATTCAATCTTATCTAATAGTACTGTGATTTTCCCACACTCTTCTGGCCACGTCATTGTCAGCCTCCTCTCAATAAAATTTTTCTTACATATTAGTTTCATAAAATAATTAGTTTATTGAAATTAAAAAACTAACCAAATTAAATATTTAAAAAATAACTAGTTATTTTTATACTAATCTTGAAGATTTTTTAAAACTTGACTCCATTGAAACAAAGCCACTTTTATCGACAATTTCATTGTCGATGTTATTGTGCGAGTAGTCTCAATATTTATAAATCTTAATTTCCATTTGTTCATTAAAACTAACTATTCAAACTTTATCCATTATTGTTTATTTTATATCATACGAGAAAGGAAAATAAACTTGATGTGGTCGGGCTTCCACTAAGCTATATACTTCATAGTGTATACATCCTACTTCGAAGGGACACTCTTTTTATGATTCGCCCTTGCAATCGACGAGCCTGCATCAAGAGAAAGTTCCTGAGGTACCTCGTCATGGTCAGTACCTAGCGGATCATGCTCATTAGAAATGCTACCAGAAGAACTAGTAGTGCTCCTATCCATTTCTGTCTCCACTAACCTTCTCTTCGTTATCTAAACAAATTTGATAAAAAAGAATTAATAACATTATCACTATATCCTATTTAAAAAGATTTTGGTAGCACCTACCCTATACGAGAGCATATCTAAAATTCAATCACTTCTTTTAACTTCTTATAATAATCAACTTCAAACTCATTAGAAGTTGATTCATTAGCACAAACTCCACTATTATAGGTCACATTGACAATACTCTTTAGTATGAAAGACAGATTCATTGATGAAATACCTGTCATTACACATGACATTTGTTTTATGATCTAAACATAGTAAACTCAAATTACCACTAGCATCGCCTCTTATTTGATAAACTTGGTACATGATTACAATAATTAATAGTCAAAGATAAAGGTGGAATAAAATTAAGTATTATAAGAGTTAAGAATTCTTAAGTATTGCTTATATATATTTTAAAACCATGTGGTAAATTGTTCATCTTGTAATTGAAAATTTTAAGATTTAGTTAAATGTGAGTTTTGGGATAGTAAAAATTGATGATGTTGCCTACAAAGAATTATTTCATCTATCAACTTATATGAGATTATAACAAATTGTTTAAAAATAGCAATATGTTAATATTGTATTTACTGAATAAAATGTTTCAATTCATCGCAGTTAAATAATACATAATTATATGCAGGTCTTAATTTTACTTATATTAAGTATTTTTCCTTCAGTGTATTTTTTATAAAGGTCATACAGTATGGGAAAATATTGAAAAATTCCAACTCGAAGGCACTTCCTTACTATCATCATGTCTTGGAATGCGATTGATTCTTTTTCTCAAGTGAGGCTCAAAATAGTATAAAATAAATGTTGAAATCTCTTCAATAATATAAGCCTCTCATATCAAAGCCTTAATATGTGTCTTGTTTTTAACTTTTTTCTTAAGGCTGAACAAGTATCTGCATAAAATTAAATAAAGATTGAATGTTTTAATTACAAAAAAAAAAAACAACAGAAATTTACTTGTTAGGCATATATAATTCCTAACATCTTGAATGGATACATCCATCTATATTGGACATGACCTCTAAATTTTGTCTAAAATGATAAATGTATGGGTAGATGCTCTATTAAGTCAAAAAATGATGAATAACATATCATCTCAAGTTTGTAGATTTTCAAGATGATATTCATTTCAAGTTTTTGTATGTGTTGGTTATGCAACTTGTTTGAGCATACACTACCAGAAAACCGATAAATACAAATGGAAATATCGAGGGAATATTTTCGTCGGTAAATTTCTGAGGGATTTTACTGAGGGAAATATTCCCTCGGTATATACCGAGGGAATTACGGTGGGAAAAAAAATTAAAACAAAGCAAAAAAATGATGACGTGTCAGGATTTACCAACGAAATTCCGTCGGTAAATTCCGTCGATAAATCTATCGGTAAACTTGTTTACACTGTTCATCATGTCAATTACAAAGGGAATCACCGACAGACAAAATCCATCGGTATTTTCCAGAGAGCTCCAGAACTGTTCACTTTCCAATTGCACTGTTAATTGTTGTTCTTTACGGACAAAATCACCGACGGAATGAAAAGTTGTCGGTGTTATTTGGCGGTTTTATGAAAAAATTCAATTGATTTAAAATTTTCATTTAAATATTACAGACGGAATCACCGATGGACTGAAAAATTGTCGGTAATTGTTGGCAGTTTCTGAAAACTTTTTACGAAATTGAAAATTTAAATTAAATATTACCGACGGAATAATTAAAAAATATTAATATTTAATTATCCGTCGGTAAATCCGTCGCTAACGCGCCCTAATAAAAAGCCTTAGTCCCTTTACTTCACAAGAGATAGACTTATTTCTTCTTCTTCTGCTACTTCTTCTTCTTCTTCTTCTTATTCTACTTCTTCTTCTTCTTCTTCATTATATGTAAAAAACATCAATATCTATTTTTTTCTTTTCTTTTCTCTCCTCATCTCCTTCTCTTTTCCTCCATGCTCGGGTATGTCTTCTTCTTCTTTCTTCTTTTATCCTCTTAGTTTTTTTTTAATTAATATGCTTTACGAAATTTTTTTTTTCTCTTCTTAGCTTCACTTGCAACTACATTAAGGTAAGATTTTTCTTATTTTTTCAAGATTTTTTCACTATATTTGTTTTTTATTTTATTTTTAATTGTTTTGTTCTTAATAATTGTATAAATGTTGTTGTGAGATTTATTTTTTCACATGAGATCAATTTTTAGTTGATTTATTTATAGGATTTTTAAATTTTTAGCAATTGCAACTTCATTTTTTCATATGATTTTTTTTAGTTGAATTTATTTTTTCATTTTATTTATTTTTTGCAAATTTGTTTGAGTTGATTTTCTTATTTTTTTCCAAGTATTTTGAGTATATATTATACAGTGTTGATTTATGTTAATTTAATTATTTTATAATTTTATAAAATGAATTTTTTTAAATGTTTTTAAATAATTACCGACGGAATTGCCGATGGAATTTCCATCGGTAATTCCGTCGGTAAATCCACTGGTAATAAAAAATTATTACCGAGAGATATACCGACGAAATGAAACAAGTAATTTTATTTTTTTATTTCTGATGAATTTACCGACAGACAAAAAATTACCGATAAATGATTCACCGACGGAGCATTTTCTGTCGGTAAATTAATTACCGATAGAATATGTGTCTTATGCTGACGGAAAAATTCCGTCGGTAAAACTGTTAAATCTTATAGTGATATATCTCTAAAAAAGTGATTGATCTTCGTGAATGCATCCTATATCCTTTTTTAACAATAAATCCTTTTAAACAAATGGAATGAGCATTTTAATAAATATATGACAATAAAAACTCTTCATTCCATATAATCCGTCATCTTTTAGATTCACCAGTCTAGAAATGTTCGAAACATATCCATAAAGAAAATATAGACTCTTAAGCTTCACTATTGAACGGGTGCACCATGACTCCATTCACTATATCATGTGAATGATATTATGTCATGTGCTCGGTAACCTTTGGAGACATGAATAACCTTTGGAGACATGAATAACCTTGGCAGCTTAGAAGTGATTGGAAAGTATCTTAGTTTTCTATATGTGACAAAAGTCTTTCTCCTTTTAGGTTTATACCGAGTGTTCCCATAGGTTCATCATTTGGTAAAATCTATATTTTCACAGTAGTATACATGCAGAAATTTAGACACATACCAATATTCTAGTATCCTAGGCCAATGGATTTCATAATGAATTTAGCAGCAATGGAGTTCTCTTTCAGTCTATTCCTTTCAAGTTAAATGTTTCTTACTCAGTCGACAATTCTATCATAACTGGCCTCAATCAACCTATGATTTAACAAGCAAACACATAAACAAACTACATATACTATATAAAAATACCAAAAACATTAGCATAAGAAAATGGGTTACAACAAAAAAATAGGTAGGTTTTGTTACTTGATGTGACAAATCTTTAAAAACAATTGAACCAGGACAAGATACTGACAGACTACATGTTAAGGTAGTTGAATTTGTGATGATAAGAGCTAGACTTGTGACAAAATAAGGGGGGAAGGGTGCTGTTTTCTATAAAAAGAAAGAAAAAAAAAGAAGAAATGAGGGAGGGAGACAGGTGGGCCATGAAGCAAGTTATAAAATAATAATAATAAAATAAAATAAATTATGATTTAAACCCAAAACATAAAACCTACAAAAATAATATGCTCTTAGAATACTTTGTTTTTGTTTTTTTGTTTTGTTTTTTGAGAGAGGAGAGCTTGAGCTATAGAAAAAACCTAAAAAGTAGACATTCTTCGGGGTAAAGAAACACCACAAAAAAGCATCTATAGCATAAACTTCATACAGTCTAAATTAAGGTGCTTCCTGTAACATAAACTTCATCATTTGTTTTGTTTTATTCATATAAAAGCCTCCCAATCATTCTGTCCCAGTTAATTTGATTTGTATATATAAATGGAATATGTACTTTTATAATGATCAGTAATTAATTAAAAAAGCCTGAAAGGTGGCCTTTATTACAAGGTCATAAATCAACCCAACCAAGCTAGGACTAGGATGCGAGAGAGAAAGATACGATAGTTTCTCACCGGACATTAACCCAAATTTGTGGAACCTATTTAAATATATGATCCCATCAAGGTCGTAGGTTTGTACACCCTTCCCAAAAAAAAAAGATTTTAAAGTGAGTGGATGGGTATATATCTTATATATTTATCTTTATTTGTTGTTGTAGTATATAATATATTTTAAAAATATTTTTTGTTTAAAAATATATTAAAATAATTTTTTTTAGATTTATTTATTTTTAATTTCAGCATATTAAAATCATTAAAAAATATTAATTTAATATTTTTTGAGGATAAATAAATATTTTTAAAAATATCTAAAAACAAAAATTATTGTCCTCGATTCAAATGTTAGAGACATAATATTTAATTGTATTATGCAACCTAAGAGCACTAGAACTAGATAAAATTATTGATTTATAAAAGAGAGTTTACTGTGATCGGAATATATAGAAAGTATTTGTCTGACTTTTGTATCTCTCAACTATCACCCAATTCTCAATTGGGTCATAATTTTTTTTCCTTCAGTTCTCCAACTGCACATTACCCAATTCTTAATTTAATGAGAATAATATATTTACTTACATTTAACCCAATTCATATTAATATATCAAACTTCAATATTGATGTACATAGGGTGAGAGTTTCTCATAAGCATGAAAAATATAATGTTTCTATATTATATGTATGATCAAATTATAGCTCCAAATTTTTATAAAAAAAATTCATAATTTCCTCCAGAGCCTAACATGGCTAAGATGTGGTATGGAATGCATTTTATTTATTTATTTTTAATTTATTTATAGGTAAAGTGCATATGTAGATTAAAGTAGAGCACTTCAATCAATAAAATAACTAAAAGGGAAAGACAAAACGGAGCTAAAATGGAACCAAGCTACCATAATAAAGTCCGGCAAGACTTGCAACACAATCTGCAACGGGAGTATTTTGATTTCATGATATCATTAGCATTTGAAAACATTATAGCAAAGCTAAAATTATTGTTTGGTAAGACATGGACATGATATCAAAATCTATATATCCGGTAGGACCTATATACCTTACCTCCCCATATGATCTACATCGAGCTCAAGACGAGACGAGAGAAAAAAGAAAAAAGAAAAAAGAAAAAAGAGGGCAACAAACATGTTAACTTTTGGGAGAAAGGGATAGCATTAAAGGCGAATGTGGGGTTGTACCATTAAATAAAAAGAATCACCCTAAAGAGCAAATTGCTACATAATGATAAAGAATCATCAATCAACACTACATGATCTAAAACAAGAGCTGAGATTATAAGAAAAAGCATTCAATAAGTTGATTTGAGATATTTGGCTAAGTAAGCTTCGATAATTACTTCTAAGATGATATCAAACATGAAGTTGAGTTTAAAAAAGGATCAAATTTTGATTAATGTCATCCAAGTAAGAGATGAGGCTTCTTAACATGTACTAGAGCTTGGTTGCACAATTTTATATTAATAGTCATAACTTTTAATCTGATCTTTAGATCAAGCTGAAATTTTATAAATAATTTTAAAGGTCTTGTTTTCTATAAGGTTAAAATTTCATAGTAATCAAACATTGAAATGGTCTTCTAATAAGGTACAAAAGTTACTATATAGATTGAGCTTTATTTATTAAGACTTGGGCTTTGTTATTTTATTTTAAAAGTAATCTTAAACTAGTTTATATTTGAGTTTTAAATTCAACTCAATATTCCATTAGGGTTTTTTTTATTGAACTATAAATACTTTTTTTGGTTTGTAAGTTAGGAAAACTTAATGATTTCATAAATAATATTGAAGATGATTTCTCTTGCTCTTAATTCTTCATTGAACTATTCAAAATTTATTAAATATTTATTTTTTTATGACATTTAACCTTTATAATCAAAGGGTCAGGTTTTCAAGTAATAACTATGATTTTTTTTTGTTCAAATAGTCACTGGTTCAAGTTATTTTCAACTTGATTTTAGCTTTTTTATGTTAGGATTCAATTTTATGGGTTCTATGATTCTTACTCTTTGGTTTTGCATCACAAATCACCTTTAAAAATTGCTTATCTACACATAAAGTCGTGGAAACTTCAAACTAGATTGGGCTTTCCACTACTATGATCTTGAGCTAATAGAGAGGCCCGATCATTGGTTGGTGAGGTGACAAGGTGATTCTCATAATCTCTCTTGCAAAACATAAGTCCTCTACTAGAATAGAGGACCTTCTAATGCTTAAGTTGATAAATATAGAGGAAAGAAATATGTTAAGCATGCAAGTAATAAAGGAGATAAACAATGTAGTGGGTGAGCAGAAGTAAGAGCGTGGGAGTAGTAATGTGGCTTTGTGTGTAACATGGCTCTGTGGCTTGGTGTGGTATGCTTTGCTTTGTAGAGTCTAGTTATGGGAACTTGTTTTCGTGTTGTGTAGTTTTTTATGTTAACTTCTATGTTGATTAAGGTATTTAATACCTTGTTCACATGAGTTTGCCTTATAGAAAATGAAGAAATGATGGAGAGTTACGTTGAAGTGATTGAAGAAAATAAGTTGTTTGTTATAGTACTATTGAAAGAGAGGTTGATGCTCGCCATTATTTGTGGTGTCTCAGTGTGCCATTGGTGGAGATGTTAATGATATGTAGGGTGCTCTTTGCAGTGATACGTGGGCATTAGTGAGGATTGTTGGCATTATACTAACAATTTATAAACATGTCAAAGAAAATACAACGACATACTAACTTTCTTAGAGTTCATTCCATTAGCTGATAATTTTACTGGTACTAGGTCAAGGCCCAATTTTAAGAGGTTCATGGTGTTTTGGACGAGGTCAGTGCATTTGAGCTATCCAAATGGACTGGTGCACTATTTCACTTTACCGTAGGTTGTTCAGGTTTGGATCAAACAACCTAGAAGTAGCACCCAATTCAAGCCTAAATCGAGCAACCTAAAGCACACTGTTCAGGCCTAACTTGAATGGCTTGAAGGTGATAGGCCATTCGGGTTTACGATTTCACGAGTTGCAAGTTTGAAAGATGAACACAAATTTATGAGATTCGCCTGGGTTTACTTTTTTTTTTCATTTTCTAAGCTCATATTTTTTTTTTCAAATTCATTCTTCAATATTTATTTAATTAAAGATTAGGCTTTGTTATTTTTTATTTTCTTTCTATAGGTTTTTTCAATAATTTTAAAAATAACTTGAGTTATCTTGTATTTTTTTTATTGGTTGTTCTTTGTTAAATTTAGATTTCTTTTAAGGAAATTTTGTTTTTGAATTTCATATAATTAATTGATTAATTATAAGCATAGAATGTTCACTTCATGATATTTTTTTGGTTTGTTTTCTGGGTCGTTGCTCGAGCACCGTGTCAAACTTTTTCAGTGTCAACATGCAACCTTTCACAATGATGTTATAATTATCCACGACAGAGCAATGATGAGTCTTTAACGAGTTTTATTTTTCTCCTTCCGGGTATGATTTTTGTAGCTTATTTTTTATAGTTAATTGTTGCTATTTTTTTGTTCAATTTATGTACTATCATTGCCTAGTTGTTTTTTTTTTTTGTTATCATATTATTATATTTACCAAGTTTATTGAATCTAGTCAAGTCAATGACTCGAGTTTTAGAATTTTTTTTTATTTAAAAATACTTCCATTACCTAAACATCTTTTTTATAATGTAAAAAAATTTGGTTCGATACATGACATAGAATGGGCCACCATTCAAATAATGTACATATGTTGTCATCCTTGTTATGACAAGGTCAAACCTAATTCTTGATAATTTTTTTATTTGAATTCTTGCTAAAATATAGAATTCAATTAATCAATTAGCCTACGTTACTAATTTTTTATCAATTGGGCTTGAATATAAGGGATATATATAAAAATATAGCCGAACCTAGTTGTAACTTGCTATTTTGTTGTATTATTGAAATTAATGTACAAGAAAACTTGTCGGTTATGATCGTTAGGCTTTTAACTCCTAATTGCATAGTGCCTATGTCCTTTTGCTAATTTTTGTTTTAGAAATGTGGCATAGGTGCTCAATATATAATGATGGGTACATCATAAAAAATAGTACATGAAATGTTGGCATATGTGCTCAATAATCGTACTTTATTGGATATGTCTAAAAGTATGTTAAGTTATTTATCAACACCAATATCATTATGGATGCATGCATTAAAAATGTGATATATTTGTTAAACAAGGTTCTTAGTAAGGCAATTCCAAAACCACTTTATGAATTGTAAATTGATAGAAAACCTAGTTTGAGGCACTTGTATGTTTAGGGTTTCCTAGCAGAAGTAAGAATTTGTAATCCATATGAAAAGAAACTAGATTCAAGAATAACTAGTTGTTTTTTGTTGGTTATTTAGAAAATCTAAAGGGTATGGATTTTATTATCCTAATCATAACATAAAGATTTGTTGAAACTAGAACTACTAGGTTCATTTAAAATGATGAAGTTAGTGGGAGTGAAGCAACATGTAATGTGAAAATTCAAAAAGTTAGTGTACAAATTCATTTACTCTTTACATGTTCTAAAATTGTTATTTCTAAAATACTGAACAATTTAACAATTATCAAGAACAATAAATGAATGATTATACACCCTAAAATGAAGATATTGTTGATAAACTTATAATAGATGAACCACCATAAATAGTATTAAATTGTCTCAAAGACAACGCAAGTCTACTGTTTCAAATGATTATGTGGCATATATATAATAATTAGAATTTGACTTAAGAATTGATAATGATCCATTTTTATTTTCACATGCAATTAATAGTGGTAATTCTAATAAATAGGTAAATGTCATGAAAAATGAACTAAAGTCTATGAAACAAGATAAAGTTTGAGACCTTATTAAAATACTTAAATATTGGAAAAGAGACAAATATAAATGGATCTCCACGATCAAACAAGACTTAAATGGAAATATTGAATGATAAAGGATCATACTTGTTGCTAAATATTTTACTAAAAAAGGTTGCATTGACTACAAAGAGACCTTTCCACCGGTATCTAGAAAAGACTCATTTAAAATTATTATGACTTTGTTAGGTCATTATTATGACATAGAGTTACTTCAAATGACTTTGAAAACTATCTTTCAAAATATAAATTTAGATGAAAAAGTCTATATTGATCAAGAAGGATTTTTAGTTGAAGAAAATAAGCATATAGTATGTAAACTTAATAAATCAATATACATACTTAAACAAGCTTTCAAACAATAGTATCTCAAATTTAATGATACTATTTATTCCTTTAGATTTAAGAAAAACACTATTAACTAGGATATATATCTGAAGGTCAATGAAAGTATGTTTATGTTTCGAATTCTATGTATTGATGATATATAGCTTGAAACTAATGATCTTGGTTTACTACACGAGAATAAAAAATTCTCTTTAATAATCTTGATATAAAAGATATAAGAGATAAAACTTATGTGATTGGCATAAAAATATTTTAGGATAGATCATAAGATTTGTTAAGAAATATATCAACAAAGTTTTGGAGAGATTTATAATCAATAAAAGTTGTTTTGTTCATAAATGAGATAAATTTAGTCTCATGCAATGATAAAGAATGAATTGGAACCTAAATAAATGGAAGGAATTCCTTATGCATTAGTTATTAGAAGTTTGATGTATGTTTAGACTAGTATCAAGCTAGACATCAACTTTGTTGTTGGATTGCTAGATATGCACCAAAGTAATTTAGGTTTGGATCACTGTAAGACTATGAAAAAAGTATTGAGATACTTGCAAGGAAAAAATGATTACATGTTCACTTATAAAAAGTTTAATTATCTTGAGATGTTTGGATATATAGATTCAGATTTTACTACATATGGATATAAGAAAAATCCACATTATGATATTTGTTCCTTTAAGTTGAAAGATAAATCTTCTAAGAGAATGTGAAATAGTCTATTATCGTTGCATTTATTATGAAAGATGAATTTGTGGAATGCTTTGAAGTCATGAATTGGCTACAAAAATTTATTTTAGGACTTGACAATTATGTCAAGTCATTGAGAATTTATTATGATAGTTTTATAAATGTTTTTTTTTAGAAAGAGAAAATTATTAAAATGATGAAAGACACATGGAATTGAAATACTTTGTCGTTAAAGAAAGAGTTTAGAAACAAAAAGACTAGTATTGCAGTACATGGAAGGGACTATGTTAAATTGATGATGTATTATGTGATCAATGTATGTAAGGTTTGACGTTACTCTATGAGCATTATGTTAATATATTTATTAAATCATGAAAAAAGATAATGTCATGTAATCCAAGTGTGAGCATGTAAGATGTGGATTACATGAATAAAATAATAGGCTCTTAATTTGTTTAATAAATATTAATGTTGAAATTATCCTTGTGCTCGCTCCATTCACATGGTGCATGAAGATGCATTTGGAGGCTAAATAGTGGCTTCCAAGGCAACATTTGAATTGTCTTGGCAGCCCCATCATCCCTAAGTTGTGGCTTACTTACTTTCAATTTAGCGTCGATGGCCTTTTATTTTCTTCTTATTTTCTCTCTCTTTGATTCTCATGTCTTACCTTTCAAATTTTCAAAATAACCCTTCAATTTATTTATTTTTCAATTTCATTCTCTTTAATTTTTTTATATGTTAGATTTGATTTCTATTCTTTTGATTATTATTATTTTTATTTGAGTTAATTTTTAGAATTTGTTTTTTTATAATTTCATCTTCCTTCAATTTTTTTTCCTATCAAATTTGATTCTCATTCTTTTAATTGTAATTTTTTTAATTTTATTTTTTTTAAAATTGATTTTTTTTTCCGGTTTCATTCTTTAATATTAAAGTAGTTGGAAAGTAAGCTTCTTAATTGAGTCGGAGTCTAGAATTTCATAAGTTGTGAGTTTAAAAAATTAACCCTGATTTAGAAGATTCGTATGGTTTTCTTTTTTTTTAATATCATTTTTTTTCAATTCTATCCTTCATCATTTGTTTAATTGGTGATTCTAAAAATCTCCTAGTTTATCTTTGATGTTTTATTTGTCATTCTTTATGAAATTATTTTTTAAAAAAGAATTTATTTTTGCTTTTGAATGAGATTAAATTAATTGATTAAATATAAGCATGAGATATTCACTTCATAATATTTTGTTTGATTTGTTTTTCTAGTCAATGGTCTGATGACGTGAACAAGTTCTTTCGGTGTCATCGTGCAGTCTTTCATAGTGACATTAGAAATATTTTAGTGAGTTTTTTTTTTATAGTAGTGGAATGGTGTCCACAACTACACAACAATAAGTCTCTAACCTGTTTTTCTTTTTCTTCTCTTGTGTATGATATTAATATCTTATTTTTTATACTTAATTATTGCTATTTTTTCAATTTTTTATTGTCTATATCTCTTTTTCATTCATATTATTAAATTAGCTTAACTTATCGAACTCAATTAAATTAATAACTTAGCTATATCTCAGATTTTTCTTACTTATTTAAAAATTATAGTGTCACCTGAACATCCTTTATCTATGTTAGAAATTTTTTTATCCATCCAGTGATATAAGAGAAGCCACCTATCTAATATGATTCTAAAAATACATGTTAGCAGGACCCTTATATTATTATGTCAAAAGCTTTTTAAAATCGATGAAACTCTTGTCTCGAATAGAGTAATCTAGACATGGAATTAAATAATAGGTTAAATTATTTTTCTTTATTTTATTTAAATAATTAAGCTATTCATGATAGTTTCACAATTTAGAAATATTGTAGTTGCTTCTGCCAATGACATAAAAAATTATTTGCTTAGATAAATAGGTTATGTGTTTTATACTATGCTTCACATATAATTACGATTTAAATCTTGATTTTGTAGAAATTAAAATAATATATTTTTCATTCATGAAGATTTAGTTTTCATTTACCATGCATGCTAAAATTCATCTTATAATAGTTTTAACAAAACATTTTTTTTTTAACTTACTCTTTTAAAATCACAACTAATGTTTTTTTTAAAAAAAACTATTTTTTTAATACGCAACCCTAAAAATTATCATAATACTAAACACACATTAAATCTTTACCTCCTAACTAGATAAATTAACCAACAACACTCAAGCAAGTATATTAAGGGGGTGTTTGAGAGTATGGTAGCAATTGCATTTCAAAGTGATTTTTGCTCGGAAATACATCAAAATAATATTTTAAAAAAATTAATTTTGATATCAGCACATTAAATCAATCCTAAAATATGAAAAATAATTAATTTTAAGCAAAAAATTTTAAAAATTTATGAAAACACTGTTTAGAAACGCAGTTCTATTATGCACCTAACAAAAAAATATTTTTATTTTATGATATCTTTTAGGGTGTAAAACCTAAAAGAACTGTTAGACTCCTCTCAAATTAGGGACAATATGATATAAATGTTAGAAATATTCAAGACTTGATTTGGACTTCAAAGGTTAAAATCTCATTCATCTAATTAATGGATGGTTATAATTTTTTATTTATGCATTTGTAATTACTTTTTTGAAAAAATTAATAAAAGTTATTCCTAACATGAGAAGACTCAAATCCGAAAAAAAACATATAAGAAATCCTATGAATAATCTGTAATTACTTTTTCATGATTTGTCTCAAAGCAAAGCAAATCAACTAAAAGTTAGAAAACTCGAACTAAATATCTTTTCAGCGCAGATTCTGAAATCAGACGCTGTTGAGTGGGGGTAGCGGAACCAACCAGAGTTGCTCTACTATGAATTGATGCGACGACAGGACGGAACAATGAATCAAGTCAAGAGGACTAAAGCGTGATTCTTTCACCGGCAAATAAAACAATGGCATTTCTTTGTTGTTAAAGCTATTAAAACACATGGTCCCACAGCCCACGTGTCGTGATTGAATTTATGATATGATGCCTGTAAGAATTTTATGGCACAAAAGAGATGACTTTTTTTTAACACCATAATTTTTTTTTTTTATAGTAAACTAGTATAATTGAAAACAATAATTGGGAAATTAGTATACTTTAATGAGTAGTAGATGTAACTTGCGACTTTGTTTTGAATTAAAGCCTAATTACTTTTTCTTATTTTCTTTTCCTTCTTTTTCTTCATCGATCATTCCCTCTTAACCCCTCTCATTATCAGTCTATCTCTTTCTCTTTCTATCACAAGAAAACACCTTCTAGCAGCCTTAAAACACTCCTCTCTGTAAAAAAAATTTATCTCTCTCTCTCTCTCTCTACCCCCCAGCTTTACTCGCGACAACCATACTTTCTCTTTCTACCAGTGACGATTGTTGAATTTTCTGGCCAAACTAGCCACCACCAGTTACCCTCACCACCCATATTTCACTTTTAGAGTATATTAAAAAATTCTCCTCAATTAATTTAATGTAATTTATGTTTAATTAGTGTTACTTTGATTTTATTGAATGTTAGGGTTTTGAATTGGGAATTAGGTTAATTAGATGTAGTTGAAGTTGTTAATTAGATATAATTATGTTATTTTGTTTAATTATCAATTATTTTAGGTTGTTATTAATTGTGAATTAACAAAATTATATGTTTGAAATGTTAGTGTTGATTTAGGTTAAGTTATGGACTAGGTTAACTAGATATATTTTTAGTTGATAGTTTGGTTTTTTGTTAAATAATCAATGTTATTTTGTTGTTGTTGATTGTGAATTAAAAAGATTATGTAATGAGATAGTTAGTATTGATTTAGGTTAAATTATGAATTATATTCAATTTTGTATAAAATAATAATACTAGCTATAAAGTACATGAATTTGTTTAATAATTTTGTTATGGTACCATAATTTGATGAATGTAGGTGTTTGCTGATTAATTTAAGTTTTGTTGATAATTGATGCCGATTAATAAAATATAATTGTGTTTTATTGTGTTGTTTAATATAATGTCTGATAATTTAGGAATATTATGCTTTTATAGTGATATCATTGTCAATACCGATAATGATTTCACTTATAATGAAGGAAGCCATGAATTCCTAATTGCTACATCAAACATGTCCCTTAACGAATTATCAAGAATGCTAGGTGATTGACTTGACTATAATATGTTATTTCGGTGTACCAATTTATAATGACGAAAGTGTGAATTCAATGTTTGGGTTTGCTAGGATTAATGAGATTAATATGCTGGAGCTCTACTTAAATAGCGGACCTAGACGAGGAAACTCTTCTAGTAGGGAGTTGGTCCGGTTTCCAAGTAGCTCTCACAGATTTATACAGGTATCACAAGTAGATGATCCATCTAAGTTAAGTGATAATCATAGTAGACAAATGTCGGTGTTGTAAATTGTTAATATGAGACCTCTATTGGGTATGATATCTAAATTTGAGGTTGTTAATGAGGATGAGCTATATGAATGCAATGATTAGGTTGGTAGTCGTAGGCATTCAGGCTTATTAATTGATGAATTAGAGGATAGGAAAAGATTCAGAAACAAGTTTGAATGGTTTAGTGCAGTAATGCGATGACATATAGCAAATGCTTTGCAGTTCAAGGTCCATCTTTCAACAAAGTCCTACATTCAGTTGTAGTAAGTTCAAGAACCATTTTGTAGATGATATTTGCGTGCAGGGTATCACCAAAGGTTTGATTCATGAGAAATTTCTAAATTGAAAGTGCATATGTCAGAATTCTCTTGTTTTGCAATGCCATCATCAGATTGACTCAGATCTAATTGCTGAGGTGATATTGACAATTATGAAAAGAGAGTTAAGTATGAGTATTGAAATGATTCATGGTATCGTAGAGAGGGATTATGTGCATAAAGTCTCTTATTGAAAGGCGTGGACGACCAAACAGAAAATATTGAAAAGGATATTTGGTACATGAAAAGTCATTTCAAAACCTACCTAGTATACTAGCCATTGGAGACTCAAATCCAAGAACAATTGTCACTTGGGATCATAAAATGGTTGATAGAAATAAGACAACATTTGGGAGAGCATTTTAGGTATTTGGTGCTTTAGTTGATGGGTTTCAATATTGTCATCCTCTAATTAGTATTAACGGTACTCACCTTTATGGTAAGTATAAAGCTAAGTTATTGGCTATAATTGCTTATGATACGAATAATGAAGTTTATTCGTTGTATTTTGCTATTGTGGAAGAAAAGATGAACAATAATTGGAGTTAGTTTTTGGATTTACTTTGTTGATATGTGATTGAGGGATAGACCGTGTGTATCATATCATATAGACATGCAACAATAAAGAGTTTCATGGCATAAATTTTTCCTGAACCTATTGGATATCATCGATATTGTTCACGACACTTTAGAGTAACTTCAACACAAAGTTAAAAAATGTAACCTTGAAAAATATGTTGCATAGGATGTGTGTAAATCCTTCTAAACATAAATTTGACATTTTATATGAGGAGTTGGTGGATACAAATGATGCGATCAGAGCATGACTAGATGTTGAAACTAAAAAAAAATGAGCATTGTCTTATGATTATGGTGGTCGTCATTATGGCAAGTTGATCATGAATTTGTCAGAGGTTTTTAATAATGTTTTAAAAACTATCCGTGGCTTGCCTATTTTAGCTACAATGCAAATAAGTTTTTTAGGTGTAATATTTTTTTGTGGATTATAGAGAAAAATTGAAGAATTTTTTAGTCGTGATGTGTTATGGCCTCCAAAGGTTCTAGTTGAAATACTTGCTGACACGACAACTTCAAGATCACACCTAATATCTCCTTTTGATCTTAGAGGCGGTATATTTTAGTCTAAGATACCTCCAATAACTGGTGTTATATGAGAAGTGCGAGAAACCATTAACATTAGTGAAGCAACTTGTACTTATATTTTAGTCCTATGTTTTTAATATAAATTGAATGTAAAAATATATACTAACTTTGTGGTCTGTCTTGTTATATACTTCTAGACATTTCACAATAAACCCTATTCATGTCCACAAGATTTATCAGGATGCGTTGGATGCACAACAGCCGCATCAGGTATATATTACAAATGTATTTAACTTTTTGTTATTTTAAACTTAATTATTTAGTTTCAATTGATTATTTGAGATAATTTTTTTATATTATCTGATAGGTTATATGAATGTCATATACAAAGGACTTGATACTTTCAGCGTGAGGGATCATATCTATTTTGACTCTTTGTAAATCAGTCCTAATTAGGTTAGAAGTTCTCATGATTAGTACTATGATTTCTTGTTATAAAAATAAAAATTTAATTAGATCCCCAAAAAAAAAATATTAGTGGAAAATTTTAGGAATCTTATTAGGAATTTCTTTAGTGAAAGATTCGGTCCACAACCACCACACGTGTCCCACATGCCATTATTAAAAAGAGAGATGATGCATCATTTAAGAATGAAACAACACGTTGTTCAACTTAGATAAGAATGACACCATGTTTGTCATTCAACCTTGAAGAGAAATGACACTGTGTTTTATATTCAGGATATATTTAGGATAGATGATGCATCATTCTTGTGGTGAACAACACATCATCTACACCAGCTAGGTTTCATAATCATAGTCCTCCTTATGGGTGGAATATGTGATGCACATATTGGCTTAGATGAATTTTGATAGCCTTGCAACTTTATCTGGGAGAGGTTATTAGGTCTTTTGATTCTAGTAGTGTGGTCAATTCTTAGAAATGAAATTTCTAAACCTAGGTTTGGGTTGCACACATCTTTATGTGTTTGGAACAAATAAGTTCACTTCAACCTCTAAAAACCTTGATTTTTAGGTATTTACAAAATTCAATGAATTTTTTCCAATTTTGAAAGCTTATAACTTCTTCATTCATTGGGCAAAAAATATATATTAAATGCTGTTTTAAATCCTAACATGTCTTCTTATAATGTTACTAATTATTTAATCTAGTTCATTATGAAATATAAATAAATAAAATAATAAAGTATGCTTTATGAACATTGATTTCCAAAAAACATATAAAGCATTCATGATACTTCATCAATTATTCTAAACAAATTAGGCTTTTACAAAATTCAATGAATTTTTTCCAACTTTGAAAGTTTATAACTTCTTCATTCACTAGCCAAAAATATATATATTAAATGCTGTTTTAAATCCTAACATGTCTACTTATAATGTTACTAATTATTTGACCTAGTTCATTATGAAATATATATATATAAAAAATCATAAAGTATGCTTTATGAACATTGATTTCCAAAAACAAATAAAGCATTCATGATATTTCATCAATTATTCTAGAAAACAAGTTCTTAACAGTTAATACAAATTAATAAACTGGAAATCAAGTAACTTAAGCTATGTCATTAATATTAAAAAACTTACATATGGATCAAAATCCATTTCATGTAAAAATATCATATGAAACTTGTATCAATGGTCTAAACATAATCATATATAGTTAAACACAAACCATATTTAATATTCATAGTCTAAATATACATGAATTGCAATGTTCAATCACTTCGGTGATTAGAATCAACAAGTAGCACCAAATAATTCATTAGAAGTACTAATTGGGCCTAATATAAGGTTTATAACTAAGAAGATCAAAGAGAAATTTAATGGGCTAAGTCAACATGCTTGGGTTAAAAAGATGCAAATATACCAAACTGGGCCTTTATATTCTTTTTGGGTCATATCTAAAGCTATAAGTACGATGTTTCTATGATTTTTGTTGGGATTGAAACTAGAAATCTTAAGATTTTTATTTATATATTATAGGCCCAGTAAGTCATCTCGACGAGAGAAATAACGTATTTGAAGTCAGGTTTGAAATCTACTAGAAAACAAGAGAAGTTGGAAAATGACTGTTTACCATATGATTTATGGATTCTTATAAAGTAAGGATTTAATTATATATGAAATCCGTATTTTGCAAGGATTTTTTATATAGCAACAATCCTTATAATCCAGGGACATTAGAAGTCATTTTGAGATTATATTTCGTAATACAAAGTTTTATGCTAATGAACATAATTTTTGATCTAATCGTTTGATAAAGCTGATTTATTTCCAAAAGATTCAAAAGGCATTCTTTATACAAGATTAAAATTCTATAGTAATCGTGGTTTGAAAAGGCCTTGCAATAAAGACCTAAAGCTAATTTGTGAGAATCGCATTATTTCCTAGTTGGTTTATGATTTTTTATTCTATTTTTTTAGAATTTTTTTTCAGCCTTGTTTAATGTTTTACATAGTGTAAATAGTTTTATTTAACTTGTATTTTAGAATAAAATTGCGTGTGCGAGCTTGCTCATACTTTTGGTTTTTCATTGAACTCTTCAGGACTTATTAAAGATTAACTGTCTTCGAGATATTCTTTCTTATACTTCCAATTCTTGATTTGTTATAGTCAAAGGATTAGAGTCTTTCATCCAATAACTTCATTTTCTTGGTTCATGTAATCATTGGGTCAAATATATATATATATATATATATATATATATATATATATATATATATTTTTTTTTTTATCAATTTGATTTTACCTTTTGTTTGTTATTTTTTATCTTGATCCTGGGTTCTAGGGTTCTTACCCTTCAAGTTCGCATTAGTTGGTATCAGAATAAATATTTAAAATCAAGTTTTATCTTTTTATCTATCTATTTTTAATTTTCTGCGTTATTTGCTCGTTGTTTTAATTCTTGAATTTATGATAACTTTATAAAAACAAAGAACAAAAGTTTATGTCAAATTTGCCTATTGTCAAATCAATATATTTAATAAAAAAGGATAAAAAACTTGATTTATTTCAGAATAATATTATATGCATGGGAGTTTACTTATATTTCTAGATTTTCATTGAAGTATTTAGGATTTAACCAATTAAGTAAAGTATCTTATTTTGAATACCTAGCCAGTTATTGCACTGTCAAGACTCCCTTCGAGCACAGAAAATATAACAAATGGCATGCAAACAATCTCAATTTGTGGGGCCAACCTATAAGCCATCAGGTCCTAACCGTGCAATAGAATAAAATTAACTTCGATTAGTAAAAAACAATTTACATTTTGTTGTTCAGTTTCGGCCAAAATTAATGCCTTTCCATTCTGCGTAGAGAGATAAAAATACTGTCCTTGGATTATATTCATGTGTCCATGCTGAATAAGCGTTCAATAATTTCTCTAGTTGTGTCTTTATAGCATGGAATTCATGAAACGCGGGAGGCCTAATTATTGTTTTTTGTGCAAATCTGTAAAAAAGAACATAAAAAAAAAAAAGCTCACGAAAAATCTGTAAGTACAATAATTAGAATCTAGCAGATTTGAGATATCTCACCAAGGGACGATTTGAAAACGCGCGCGATCGATTTGAGATATCTCATGAAGGTCTAATTATAGTTTAATTTTATGATTTGAGAAATGATAAGAATAAAAATTAAAATTAAAATACTAACAATTAAAAGAATCAAATTAAAATTTTTAAGGGAGTAGAGAGAGAAAAAAAATTCATCAGCAACCACTAGAAACACGCGTCGCACCAACATGAAGATGATAAAATGAAACCTCCAACAATATGATAAAAGAAATTTTATGGATGCCAAGAGACGCTGCACAGGTTGCCTGAAGAGCGTGAACGCCTTCTACGCACTTTTGAGTGCACCAAATATTTTTGGTTGTTTGACTGTATAATTTAATAGATAAAAGACTTATTTATCCCTTGGGAATTTTTTAATGACAAATAGATCCTATAAAAAGATTTTAATATCTTGATAGCTAGTGTTAATTTTTTTTTGATACAAGAGTAAAAATATTATTACACTAGTCTAGTAAACAATACCGGATGCATAGCTACAACCATTTTAACATGAATTGATAGGAAAATTAATGTCATTGTTCAATGTACTTTTGATACTCGTCGGTAAACATAAAATAAAGATAACAATCTTGAGGGGTATAATTTAACTGGTTAGATTCTAAATATGTTTTCTAGAGATCACTAGTTCAAGTTCTTAAAACTTCAGGGCCCGTAAAATTAATTAAAATATACGTAAACTGATCCGAACATTCACGTTAATAATAATAATAAAAAATTAAGGGTAACATATACAGCTACCTGTGGAGATGATGTAAATGACACGCAGTTCAGCAAAATTGAGTTTTAGTGCTATTTTCCTACAAAATTTATTTGCAATATTTTATACAGCGTAAGGTTAAAAGTTTAAAGTAATTGTTAAAAATCATTTGAGACTCTTAATCAATTTGTATTTTTTATAATTAAATATTGCATGAAATGAGCTCATTATTCATAATAGAGTTAATAATAATTTAGTCCATGTAGTTTAGTAAAAAAGTTAATTAGTCCTCATGGTTTCAAAAAATTGTTATTTAATCCTTATGTTCTTATATTCATTTATAGCTTAATCCTTTTCATCCAATTAATGTTCATTTCATTTTGATTTTTTATTTAAAGAAATATAAAGGGTAGAACACAACTATATAGGATAAAAAGTTTAACGAAAATATAAAGATTTTTTTTTAAAAAAATACTATTAAATTAAACATGGTCATAATTTATGAGAGGACTATTTAATTCTTTTGACACCAAATGGATTAATTTATTGATTTTTATAAACTACATAGACTAAATTATAATTAATTCTTAATACAATTGACTTTTATTTGAATATTAATTGTTTCGCCCTAATAAAAAAAGAAAAAAGAAAATGAACTCGAATAATTGAATTTCAAAATGTTTTAATGGATGTTTTGTAGTACTTGTAATTAGCTTCTGTCTTATGGATGATATTATTCCCACTCCATTGTTTGTTAATCCGACTCCATAGTCCACTTTTATTACTTACATAGAACAAAAAACTCCTAATTATACTTTTCACAGATGATAGTAATTAGATTTGATATTTCGCAAATGATAACATTAAATATTGGTATTGCATTTACATCTACAAAATTTATTTAATAGAGAATATTTCTTTTGTAACTACATAATAACTTGATAATTAATACTTAATAAATTAATAACTTTGATTAAATAATATTTTTAGTCGGTCTCAACTTCGAATTAATGTGGTGAATTAATAATTTACTAAAGTTTATAAGATAATATATTAAAACAAAAACATATATATCCCACTTGATATATAAATTAATAATCTTTTTATATATTAAAATTATATATATATACATGACTTAATTAGAAAGTCTTTGTTAAATATAACTTTAATATTACTTGTTTCCTTTTAAAGTTGATATTTCATTGAACTTCAGCTTTAATTTTTTTAGTGCATTAAAAAGCTTCCGTGTAGTGTTCTTAATTTGTAAGAAATTATGATATTGTATGTTTTTTTTCGCAAATTTTTTACTCGACTTAAGAAGTATATTAATTAAGTATACATCAAATTTAATTAATTTAGTTTGTTGCTAAAATGGATAAATCCATGATTTATATTTAATTAGTAAGACTAATTGCATTGATGAATTGTTTTTGGTTAAACCAATACATAGAATAATGATAATTCATAATTCAAGAATTAGATAATATACATATAATCACAATAAATAATATATGTATTAAGTTCAATGTTTTAAGAAAAAAAAGAGAATACTTTGATAAATTATTTTTTTATTAATTAATATATAAATTAATAAATTTTCATGATCCTAAGCGAATCAATTTATAGAGGTTTAAGCGTAGGATATTCAAATTTCACATCATTAATAATTCAAAATAAAATTGTTGTCATATACTATATTTTTCTTGTTAAATATTATTTTGTGTTTTAAATGTGGTCTACCAATAAATATTTATTTTAAAAAATACAATAGAGTAATACTAATTTTGAAAACTTTAATTTTATATACTTCTGGTTTTTTATTTGAATTAAATTTAAATTTTAATAATTAAAAAGAGTATTTCTATAAAATTTGAAATACAAGCCGATGGTGCAAAAATAGCTTAGCACTCAGCCTGTTTTGAACCACTAGCGTACGCACCATCGCTTTATGGAGCCACACCAGCTTGCCATTCCCATCTTGACTTGAAGACAGTACAGCTGCAAGCACTGACATGATGAGGCGACTTTCCTCCTGGCTCTCCCATGGCTGAAGTCTTCTTCGCCATGCCAGCTTCCATGACTAATCCGATTCATCCCACAATATTCTCATGATATCTGAAACTAGGGTTTATTGGTGCTGGGTAAGTTGAATATTGAGATTCCATCACAGAAAGAAGGATTATATTTAAACAGCATAAAATCCTTCCTCGCCGAGGCTTCATTTCCATTACTCTCCAAATCCACTTAAATAGGAGTGCTTTGTTTTTGCTGATGAGTGAACCTAATCCAGTGGCACCTTAATGCTTTGGTTTTGAGAGAGATTCCAACCCGATCGAGACCAGCAGTGTCATGCTCCAGAGCCCCTCAGCATCACGGAAGTGCTCAGCCACAGTAAGTCCACTGATCAGACTAACACGAGAACGAGGACCTGGAGGTTCATTCATTTGGCGTACACGAGCTCATTTGCTCGCAGCCTGCTGATCTTCTACATTGTGCTTCTGTACTTTGTGGTTTGTTTAATACGGGCTGCTTGATTTATAAGAGGGCCGAATTGTAATTTCGTAATTTCATTTTATCTTGATTTAAAAAATAAGTAAAAATAAATCAAAAGAAAAAAAAACCACAATAAAATAACAAACTATCAACGAAATACTCTGTAGGTGTTTAGAGCCTGATTTCGTCGAAAGCAGAATTACTGATAGAATATCGGATCCAAAAATATCATCGAAAAATATATTGTTGGTGATTTCTATCATGTAAGTCATTCCTTTGGAAATATAATCACTGATGGATTTATCGATAAAATTATTGTGCCAAACAAAAAAATCTACCAGCAATAATTCTATCTATAAATCCATCGGTGATTAAGGTATATTACTAATGAAATTAATCCATCAAAGAATTATAATTAAATTTATGTTACCAATAGAATAAATTGATAATAAATCCATTGGTCATTATATGTATATTATCGACAAAATTAGTTCGTCAAAGAATTATATTTATATGCATGTTACCGATAGAATAAACCGATAGTAATTTTGTCGGTATTATATGTAATTATTTAAAATAAATTAAAACAAACAACAAAATTAAAACATAATTAAATTAAAATAAAAAATTAAATTAAAATAGAATTAAATTAAAATTAAAAATCAAATTTGTATTATGAATTTAAAAAATATTTTTAAATACAATTTATCTATTTATATATATGTAACAGAAGCAGAAAGAGGAGATAAAAAAAATCTTCATCGAAACCAGGATGACGACAAGGTGGAGCATAGGTAACAGTGAAAGTTGCCAACAATTGCTTAAGGACATTCACTTTATCCTTTAGTTTGGCCGTCTCAACCATAAGTTGGGTTGTCTTCGCTTGAACTTGTTCTCGTATGATCGCTTGGATGACCGGTGATTACTAGCTCAATCTTGATTGTGAGGTCCCAACTATCAAGACACTATGACACGCCTGCATATCCTCGACCGTAATGTTAGAGATACCGTAAACTCGATTTCTATCGGGTCCACCGATAGACCCAACCTCGAACCACAAATTCAGATTGAGTTCTGGATCGTGTTCGTATCTCTCATGTAATTGAGTGTTATATGTTCTTAGAAAAAAAAAGTCATCAAATAAGAAAAATAATAATTAAGAAAAATGTTCAAATCCTACTTACCACAAACTTCTCGGCATGGCTATCCACGAGTTGTTGCACCTCTTTCTGTTTATCCTCCTTTCATATATGAGTTTCAAAAAAAAGGTCCATCAATCTTAGATCGCACCTAAGCACTGCAATCCACAAAGGAAGCTACTGTTAGTTGAACATTTTCATATAATATAAAAATTTTAAAAAATATCATATAAAACATAATCTTATCATTTGCTTTACGTACATGTGAAATGGACGTACAGAATGGATCTGCCGGTATGCGTGGTTATGAAACCATGAATCTCCTTGGTCCGGTTCTCCAAACCAGACTTTGACCACCTCAAGAAATGCTCCAACATCACATGCTGGAGATAAGCATCCCAGATACCCTCCAGGAATTGCATATGTTTGAAATTAATCTCTCCATACTGTTATGTCTTTCTAACTTGGAAGACCTTTATCTTTTGTATAATTCTTTGCTTTTTTCTGAGCATTGTACCATAAATCATGCAATCTAATTCATAAAAAAAATCCAATGAGATAATGAAAAATGAAGTTTTAATATATATTTTTTTAAAAATATAATAATTTAAATTCAATTTTACCTAATGTTTATGTGATTCTCCCACACTTTCCTAGCCATGTTGTTGTTAGCCTCTTCCTAATAAAATTTATCCTTACACGTCATTTTCATAAAATAATTTTTTTTATTAATATTAAAAAAACTAATTGAATTAAAAATTACAAAAATAATTGTTTATATAAACTAACCTTGAACTTTCTAAACCAAGCATCAATTATAGGCTTTCCATTCAAGATTTTTGAAAACTTGACTTCATTGAAACAAATGCTCTTTCATCGATGATTTCATCGCTGATGTTATCGTGCGAGCAACCTCAACATTTGTATACTTGGATTTCAATTTGTTCATTAAAATTAATTATTCAAATTTTATCCATTGTTGTTTAATTTTTTATCGTGCAGGAAAGAAAAACAAACTTACATGTTGTGTTTAGGCTTCCACTGAGCAATACTTCCTATATAACTAGTGTAAACATCTTGCTCAAATGGAACACCCACTCTATTAGTCACACTTGTACTCGACAAGCCTGTGTCAAGAGAGGTGCCTTCAGCACCTCATCATAGTTGGCACCTAACGACACTATCTGCTAAAAATTGAGAGCATTTGTCCTATACAAAAGCCTATCCAAAATTTTAAAACTTACAAATACATATCAATAACTCATGCAGCAAACAAGTTAATTTTTATTTGTGTTGGTATAGAAGGTGATACAGGAAGCAAACAATATGAATATCGAAAAAACAAATCAAACTGTGATTTTAAGCTTTGTTGATATGTCTTCTTCAACTTGACTCAATAATTATGTCTCAACATGGCTGGCCTATGCTAGAATCACGCTGTTTCTATATATATAAATATTTCTTCTAGTACAAAACCGTAAGTTATGGTGTAGTGGTGGAAAAATGGAAAGAAATTTGACCTATAAAGATACAAATATTTGATTAATTGGAGTTGATTTTTAGAAGCAATAATGGAGTGTCAAATAATTTAAGGACTTTTAAGTAAGCAATAATGGAGTGCCACAGGAAGTGAACAAGCGAGTTCTGTTAGAAGGGGATAAAGACAATTGATGATTCGACATACCAACACATGAATTATTAGTAGCAAATTGGCATTTCAAAGATTATTAAATTTTAATCTCGTTGTGCAAATATATAAAAGAGCTACGAAAAAGGATTTATTGGAATTTTGACGAGTCAAAATGAAGGCATGTATAGTTAAAGAAATACGCATCACAATCTTACACATGATGGCTCTTATATGGTGGTGGATACAATGCCAGATTTCCTAGCCAATGATATATGAACCGCGTAATGAATTGTTTATTTCTCTTAACTTTTTTAAAAGGGTTTAGTCCCAAACACAATTAACAACCTGTATGATGAGAGTGATTGGAAGGCTACATCATTCAATTATTATTATTTTGGTCCACTACAACATTATACAGTTTTGCCGACGGACTAATTCCGTCGGTGACAGCAATGAACTCCGTCGGTAAAAATAATACTGACGGAGTCACCGACGGATCACGTCCGTCGGTATAACAGTCGTCGGTAAATCCCATTTCCGTCGCTAATTCTGTCGCAAATAAAAAAACCACCCACCGACGAAAACACCGACGGATACGCGTGCGCCAAAAAAAAGTTTCCCGCGGGAACATTACCGACGGAATACCTCCGTCGGTAATTTCAAGGGTAATTACCGACGGAAAACCCGTCGGTAAGGATGGCATGGCTTGTAATTTTTGTTGCAACTCTCTGTGAATTACCGACGGATAATATCCGTCGGTAATGCCGTCGGTATTAAATCATCGACGGATAGTATCCGTCGGTGAATGTGGAAAAATCACGTAATTTTTTTGCAACTCTCTATTAAATGCCGACGGATATTATCCGTCGGTACTTATTTAAAATATTAAAAAAATAATTTATTAATTGTAAAAAAACCTTGATAAACAAATAAAAATGCATTAGACATTAAAAATGTAAAAGTAATAATATTCATTACAAATTTAATGTGTTTAAAAAACAAAATTAAACTAGAATAGCGGCGGAGTTGGAGGAGGAGGAGGAGGCTGGTTGTTCCCGGGACCATACGGCCAAAAAGAAGCTGCACAAGTATCGTCACCCATCTTTGATCTCATCTCCATGACTATTTGACGGAGCTCATCATAATTCGTCGAGAGTTGTTGATATTGTTGTTTCAACGCAATGAACTCCTCAGACTGGGTGTTCGATACTGATGGAGAGCTTCCAACAGTTGAGACACTACGAGTCAAACGCAAG
>Ga0325410_1000676_pt1 | contig 35826 bp, 15 predicted proteins | sample PopdelMetagenome_16_FD_206182 | JGI IMG/M metagenome (GOLD analysis project Ga0325410, IMG submission 206182) | Populus deltoides microbial communities from Bellville, Georgia, United States - Xylem-PdIQD-R3 | ecosystem: Host-associated > Plants > Phyllosphere > Stem > Wood/Secondary xylem...
CGTGGCAAAGCACGGGTCACAATACTAGTAACCACTATTAAAGTCAATGACATGGCTTCTTATAGGATTGCTGGTATGTTGCGCTGTTTGCTTAGACATCTAGCTCCCTAGATTTATATATTAGTATATTTTCGTACCTGATAACAAGATGTGTCTTGCTTGCCTTGGTAATTGAGTTGTCTGTTTTAAGGTTCCCCATCCCTCAATCCTTTGTTAATGTACCTTTTAAACTTCTTATAGGTAGAGCTTGAAGAGAAGGCCCAAGTTTTGCATGAAGATATAACAAAGCATGTAGGTACTTGACTAAAAGGAAAACTTAACCATGAACAAAATGGTTGGTTATCTCTTTTTCTTGTTTCTGTTCTCCTCATAGTTCATATTTGCTTACAGGTTGTTGAATGTTTCTGTACTGTTTTGCTAGTGAGGTTGACGTGTCAGGAACCCTATATAAAGTACAAATATTCTTGATGTTCCAATATGAAAAACTTAAAGTGCATTTATAAAGATGTGGACAATGTGCATTTGCATTTTAAATGAAAATGATAAACCGCCTTGAACCTCTGAACTATAATTTCATCAAAATGTTGTTGTATGCAAGCTTGTAGGGGATTGTAATGCTAATTGACCATGATCTTGCAATTTTATCCATTGTAGTAAAAAAGATAAAAAAGATGAGTAGATACTGCAGGAAAAAGAGAGCCTTAAATATGCATTGCAAAATTGATATTTATATGTTTGAAGTATTGAATTATAAAGATTAGCAAGTTTATATTGATAATGAGAAATCTCAAGCACTTTATTTTGCCCCTTGATGCATCTCAAGTTTGGTTGCGCTATAGAAGTGAATTACTTCACTAGTAAGTAGAGAATCCAACTCGCAAATCTATCATCTCAAATGTGGTTAATTGGGAAAGTTGTAATAACCGCTATAACCTCCAAGAGAATCCCTAAACTTGTGAAACACCTAGGCTCAACTTTTATAACGTTGTGCCATTCCTTAATGCCTATTTCTTGTCACAGTTTTTGTGCTGAATGCCATGCAAAATGATAACTGGGACAATCATTACATTGATGGTATTGTAAGATAAATAGTTCTTAATTCTTTCTTTATTTTGACAGAGCAAGAAGTAAGAAATCGCCAAATGTTTCGAAGATGGTGGCTTGAATTGTTTATTACATTATTGTTGTTTTGAGGTTTTTAGATATGCTATAACATTTATAAATGTTTTTGTTTTTCATTGAACAAGGAATCCTGATGGAACATGTCATTTTTTATTGATTCGTTATGTTTCTCTGTCATGTGCATTTGGCTTGTGAATGTCTAGGTATCAAAATGGGCGTCTATTGCCAATCATCATACATGCTTTATGAAAACCTGCTCAGACTTTAAATGTTGGTGTGGAAGAAGCCATTCTTCACTATTCCATTATGTTTCTCTTTAATGTGCTTTGGCTTGCTAAATTGCTAAATGTAAATTATCTTATATGCACTGTGACAGAAAACCATTTCAAATACTGGTTTCAGCATCTATACAGGGGATCATGCATGTTCCTCATGATTTGTTTTAAAGTTTGATTCTTCAATTTTTTAGCCACTAAATGTGGATTTGTTTCAGTGGCTTCGTGGAGAACTTGCTTTTCTTCAAAAGCTCATTGATCGGGCAAATGAAAAGGGTTGGCGTAGAGAATATCCTTTCTTGGTATTACTATTCCCTCTGGTATCACTATGAAGTCAACATATAATGAATTATATATTAAGTTTCCCAGACTAAAATAATCCAGTCTAAACTCTATTATAAATATAACAAGACACTGATTATCAGCAAGAAACACTGTACTTCCGGACAAAAATCAATCCAATTAAGCTTATCAAATAACTTGTGATTCTCTATGATTAGTGGTAGCAAAATTGCTCAATAAATGCCAATTGAGCTTATCAAATAACTTGTGATTCTCTATGATTAGTGGTAGCAAAATTGCTCAATAATTGCATGGCTCTAGCTAGTGCCCACTAGTGTTGGTTGAGACTGGTATGCTTTGCTTCTTAAAAGCTGTGGACTACTAGTCATGTTTTTTCAGGTAATTAAACATGGATGAGATGGATAACTATCACTATTTCCTTGAGGAAATTCAAATCATAGGAATCGTTGTATGCATGCCATCATTCTTCTTGTTTGATATTATGAAGAAACTTGTCACAATTTGATTTCAAGACCAAAAAGTTGAGGTTCAATCAGAGTGTCATAATGGAAAAGGGAGTGTGTAGAAGCTGCTCAAAATGAAAATTGCTCAATAATTGCATGGCTCTAGCCGGTGCCCACCGATGTTGGTTAAGACTGGTAAGCTTTGCTTCTTAAAAGCTGTAGGCTACTAGTCACATTTTTTCAGGTAATAAATTGTGGATGAGTTGGATAACTATCACAATTTCCTTGAGGAAATTCAAATCATAGGAATCATTGTATGCATGTCATCGTTCTTCTTTTTTGGTCGAATCATTGTATGCATGCCATAGTTCTTCTTTTTTGGTATTATGAAGAAACTAGTAACAATTTGATTTCAAAGCCAAAAAGTTGAGGGTCAATCAGAGCATAATAATGGAAAAGGGAGTGTGTTGAGGCTGCTCAAAATGAAAAAGGATATGGGATCATAAATGACACATAGATGTGTCTTTGAAGGTCCGTGCTAAGGCTTGTTTTTGCTAAGGCACTATGAAACTTTCTAGAAGTAAATGTTAATTTGATGGCGTACATCCTATCCATATGGGTAGAATCATTTATCCATATGACTGATAGGCTATTTAGGTTCTCTCAGAAAGTCAAAGTTTAGGGTCTAATTTATACTAAATTTTGATTCCACTCCCACGAGATAGGTTGTCCATTCTTTGAACTGAGCATAAAATAGATGTGTAGAAAAACTTTTTTTCATGTAAATTTCTTTTCTTTTTAATATACATAAAGGTTTTTTTTTTGTTTTTTTTTTAATTTTTTTTAAACTCTAGGTACCATTTTACATTCAAACAAATAGTCAAAGTTTTCCCTTTCCTTCTTGTTTACCTTCTATGATAAACTATATCACCAAAGGACTTGGTTTGTAGAAATGCACCGCCCCATGTTCATCTTTTCATCTGTTCCTGCATTACACTTCCTCTTGCTTTGTCTACCTGCTGCAGCATTATATTTTGAATCCTTAACTCGTTTGAGCTTTTACACTGTTTGATTACTTGGAAAGAAAGAAGCTGCTTGAGACTCCTGATGAACAGACACGGCTATTGCTTGACATTCCAAAAGTCATAGCCGATGAAATAGAAGATGAGCCTGCGCCAGAGGATTTTCCAGTGAATATAAAACAAGGAAATGATGGTTCACCAAAATCATCTCTGGATGGAGTTTTGGAAATTCCCAATTTTGATGTAGCTTCAAATAAAACTTCGACTTGGATTTCTTTCAGCAAGAATTCTGCAGGTATGTTAGTAACATTCAGTTTTTCTTTCCAGTAATGTTGCACTCCTAGAAGGTGAAATTTTTTTTGTTTCTCCTCAAGTGGGTGCATATTTACAACACGCAACTGCATGTGTGTGCATGCATCTATTTGGTCTGGTATTTACAACTGGGGGAATGGAGAATTATTGTCTTTGATTATGAAAGCATTTGGGGTATTTCCTTTTTCAGATGAAAGAAGAAATTTCTATTACAAAGATGGAAAAGGAATAATAAATAAATGTAGAATAAGACATCCTTTCAAGTAGGAAAAAGAAACAACAATCGAGTCCTCAATAATAAGGCATACCAACCCCATTGGTGATCTACTGTTGAAGTGCTGCCAATTTGTCAGATAGGAATGGAAAACCACAAAATAAATCCATAATCTCTGAAAAACCACGTGAAGATTTAGATTGTATCTTGATTTCGATGGCTGCAGTTATTCACATGTGGGTTCGGACAATTCTGGATCATTTATAAGCAATTTGCAAATTACTTATCATATTGCAAAATGCCTTGCATGATCCTTCCATACTGTGGGTTTTGAGATCAAAATACGTGCTGAAGGTGTGAGCAAGCCAAGCTTGGAGGTCTAATATTTAAATACTAGGAAGCTTGTGGTACAGTACATGTCATGGTAAGCTTGTAGGAAATTTAAGACCTCTTTAGGTTTCCGTCTCTTCTATACAGGGTGATTGGTCAGCTATATGGTGAACCCTGTGTTTACAGGATAACTTATCAGGGAGTTGTTGCTGTGTGTATCCTTAGAACATCCATGGTATAAAAAACTTTGCATGTGAGTATGGGTGGCTGTGTTAACCTATATATATTTATACAGGTCTTAATATCATCATTTGAAGTATTCAGAACATAAATTTTGGAAAACACTGATCCATTGGATGCACATTTGGCATGCATAAAGTTAAGATGTCCCCTCTTGTACTGTGGAACTGAGGCAGAATTAACTTGCCCATTCATCTCCTGATACCAAGCAGAGTCTATGGAAGGTTCTTTTGCAGTAAACGTTAAATATTCTATTTTTTTTTTCCTGAGATCAGCCAGCATCCAAAATAAATGTGTCAAAATGAGTTGTAATGTTGGATGCCAATCCTTGTATAAGGCCTCCGGCATTGGTGTGAGGCATAACTCCATTTTTATTAAACAATCTGAAATTATTTTCTTTCTTTCTGCAGGAAACCAAGCTGTCCTGGCAACACCAAAACAGAGCAACAGAATGGGTAAATTATACTCTTTCATATATTTTATTCCCTTCTCTTTGTAATACAATTATTTGGAATTTGGAATCAGGATATCTAGATCAGCAACTGGAAATTGTTCGACAAATTATTATGTTCTAGAAGCGCTTGGTCAATATTCTCCTCTAAGTTCCTTACATGAACATAGATATGTTCCATCATTTTACTTGATATATTACAGGCATTCTGGTTACTGTTTTCTATCATTGGGAGTGATGCAATTTTATCACATTTGGTGGTAAGGGGAAATGACAGAAAATAGTGAGATTTTTTATTAGACTAGGAAAATTGAATTGATTTTTTAAATTAGACAGGGGGCACTAAAGGATGCTGCATACTGAAATACTTCAACCTACGCCTCTCAGAATAAAACAAACAATAAAAATTTAAGAAATCCTGCTTATGCTAGTTTTATATAGTCTTAACCTTGCCAAACCTACCTTCCATGCATTTATCCCCCTGCCTCCTATTGGAGGTATGCATGCCGGCACTTACAGCTTCATCATTTTATGGTTCATCAGGTCTGCTTCACTGTCAGGTTAGTGAATCATTCCGCCAGAAAGTTAGAATCTGTATAATTCGCTTATTTTAGATGTTTTATACCCTGTTCTCTCGGGAAGAAACTATGAATTGGTTTAAAAAAAAGGAGGGAATTCATTTGCTTATCTTGGTGGTCGTGAATTAATTAATTTCTATTCAGAAGGTTTCTCAGCAGGGTAGTCTTAACCTTCAATTCTTATTGCTCATTGGCATCTCACGATTCTATTTCAGATCATCAGCATTTTGTTGAATCTCAGCCAAAGCAGTTAACAAACATCATGGGGGAGAGCAACGATGAAACGCTGCCTGTCAACATAGAAGATAACAAGCACCGTCAATGCTCGATGGACGTGCAGGTGATTGATTTGAGCGACAGTGAAGAAGATGAAGGCCCGAGTTATAGAGATAATGTTCAGATTATTGATTGTGACCCGGGAAGTTTTTTGTGGCATTATTTAGATCCCCAAGGAGATGTACAAGGTCCCTTCTCATTGACATTATTAAAACGTTGGAATGATGCTGACTACTTTCTTCCAGGGTTCAAGGTTTGGAAGACAGGACAGAGCCGGAACGAAGCAGTATTATTGACTGATGTTCTTCGCCGGTTATTTCCAGATGTAGAGTCAAATAGTTGATTGTCTATAACTTTTTCAAAGCCCCGCCCCTGGACAATCCCCCTCTGTTTTCCAGCCCTGCAGAGCGGAAACGAAGCACTATAATTTTCGACCTTTAAGTTTTCTGTTTTTCTAACCAAACCATGGTTTTATGTGTGAGGGTTTGTTTCATTTAGCATGCTCTTTGTGCGCTATGCAAAATAATTATTTCAACGTTACATTATGGGTTGCTATTATGAAATTCAATTATATAGTTTAGTTAAAAATAATAATTAAAAGAATTAGCAAAATAAGACAAGTCTTTTTATTTTATTCATTTGTATTATTCCAGGGGCGTATTTTTCTAAACTTTGTAATGTAAATCGAGAAAGTCGTTGAAAAGGAAGTGGAGAAAAGCCTTTTGCATGTTCACAATCTGACTACAGATAGCCTCGATCTGGGTTTTTACCTATGAGAAACTCATTAGAGATGATTTTGACATTTAATTTTGATTTGATTTTTATTTCATAGACAGATGAGAATGTGTTTTGTGGTTTTTTATTTTTTTCGTTTATTTTTTTTTTTACTTAAAACAGCCCCCCCCAAATAAAAAAATAATAGTAAAAAATCCTCGACTCTGTATTCCAGCCATCAAAAATTGCTGAAAACTGTTCTTGTGACTTTTTTCGCGGCAGCGGTTAGAAGCGAACATTGATTTAAAGTATTTGGTTAATATTAATTATATTACTCGAAAACTGAGATCGAACCTCAGTATGTGAAAAGCAATTTACAATTCCTTCGTGCTCGTGTTCTCCTCTCTCTCTCTCTCACCGGCTGCGTATAATTTCTGCCTCCACACAATATATAACGTCTTCACTGTACCGGATTCGGTCTAAATTTTCTTTTTTATTGTTTTGGCCGGACCGGATTCGGACCAAATTTAAATATATTGTATCGCGTCCAACTCAATAAGAAAATCTAATTTTTTAAATTATGTTTTACTCAAAAAACTAGTATTTAATATTATTCAATGACACTACATAAATTAGAAGGAGATCGCATGATAACGTAGCATTTGTAAAATTTGATATAAAAGTATTATTTATTTAATGATGTAATAATAGTAGTTAAATTTACAATATTTAAATTAAAAACTATCAACATTAATATATATATTTTTTAGTTATTTTATAACATCAATTTGAAAAGCATTTTTTACCAAACACATTAAACTACTTTTTATTCAACTTTAATTTTAACCACAGTTTTAACCAAATATATATAAATACCAAACTAAACTCAACTAAAAGTACTTTTTATAAAATAATTTTTTTCAAATCACAACTACAAAAACTATCGCAATACCGAACACACAAAATCACCTAGAAATATAAAAGTGCCTCAAAAAAAAAAAAACTAAACTAAAATAGAATTGCTGTCTAGACTCTAAAGCCTAAGCACTCCTAACCAACCTTTATTAAAACAACATCAACTATGTCATCATTCGAGTTGTGTTACGGATTGAATTAAGTTTTATTTGGACATAAAGAATTTTTTAGATATTATTAACATGATTTTTAATATAAATTCTGTTTTAAACTATATAGAAAATAACCTAATGTGATTTAGTCGACTTGACAGATTTAAAAACAACCCGAACGACTGATAAAAATTTAGTTTAACTAAGAAAATCAAGACAACATCTTATTTGTTTTTTTAAAAAAATTGAAACAATAACATATTAAATCAATTCATATAAACTCATATTAACCTATTAAATCCACTACCTATATCTGACAACCTTATTCTCAATCAACCAAAAGTTATAGGATGAAATTAAAAATAAAACTCAACCAAGAAAATGAGTTAACACAAAACGGGTTATCCCACCAAACGAGGTTATGAGATCAAGATAACTTTATAAAAAAATAAATCAAAACAAATTATAAAGCTTAATTTTTAATCAACTTAATATTGAAGAGTGAAATAAAAAAATCAATGAAAAAAATGACACAAAAAACCACCCGAGTCAACTGATCAAACTCGTGACTCTGGTCATGAGACCGGAATAACCTCATTAAACGCAAATTAAAATAAATCATGAAAACTAATTCTCAATCAACTCAATATTAAAGGATGAAAATTAAAAAAAAATCAACTGAAAAAAGAAAAGAAAAACCAGAGTCAACCAACCTAATCCATACCCTTGATCATAAGACAATGATAACCCCATAGAAAGTATAAAAAAAAGATATTATGAAGCTTAATTATTAATCAATCAATTCCATGTTGAATGATTAAATTAAAAAAATCAGATAGAAAATGAAAAAAATAACATGAATCAACCTAGGTTAACTTAATGAACTCAGGTTAAGATATTAAGATAACTTCATAGAAAGAAAACAAAAAAAATAATTTTTTAATCAACTCAATTTTGAAGGATGAAATTAAAATTAAAATATTCAATTAAAAAGCAAAAAAATAAGTTTAAATTTCACTGGGTTTGAAATTAAAAAAAATATATTTAATTTTAAATTAAGTTTGAAATTAAAAAAATAAAACAATCTTGAAAAATCTCGAGGATGAAAGTAAAAATGACATTTATATTTCACTATTTATGTTATAATGAAATGTCAAAATCTTAATATATATTAATAATAATAAATTCAAAAACATATGATGCAAAAAGTTATAGTATAATAATTTATGACAAAAGAGATTTTCTCTTTTCTACATCTCTTTCTCTTAAATTTCAACCACTAAGAGTGTGTTTGGTATTGCGGTTGCTGCTGTGGTTGTGGTTTAAAAAAAGTTGTTTTATAAAAAGTACTTTTAGTTAAGGTTGGTTTGAAAAATTATATGTTTGGTTAAAACTGTGGTTAAAATTAAGGTTGAGCAAAAAGTAGTTTAATGTGTTTGGTTAATAATGCTTTTGAAATTGAGGTTATAAAATAATTTTAAAAAATAGATATTAATATTGATGGTTTTTAATTTAAATATTGTAGATTTAACTATTGTTATTACATTATGAAATAAAAAATATTTTATATAAAATATTTTTTATTGTTTCACAATTTCATCACATATGAAATACATCCGACAAGGACTGTAGTTATTTTGGTTTCTTAAGCGCGCAATAATATCATGTAAAATATAATCAGGAACAAAATTGGGATTGCGATAAAATTCTGTAAATGCTATGTCATCAAGTGATCTTTGTTTAATTTATGTAGTGTCAGTAAATAATGTTAAATATTAATTTTTTGAATAAAATAAATTAAAAAAAATATTTTTTATTTTTTATTTTACTGGACATTGTTCGGTTAACAGTGTAGCAATGCTACACTCTGATTTTAGCATACAGTGAATACACTGTTCATGCTAATTAATTAGCATGAACAGTGTATGCTACAAGAATACAAGAATACACTGTTCATGCTAATTAATTAGCATGAACAGCGTGCTGTTGGCCATTGTTTACTATTGAATGAAAAGCAGCGAAAAGATGCTTCGTGAGAATTGTGTTTGAAACGCAGTAAAATGTGGGACCATAAACAGTAAAACCCGTTTTTTTTGAGTTACCAAACATGCAAGAGCTGCGTTTTATTTAAAACGCAGCTTCGGCTGCGTAAACAAACGCACTCTAAGATTTTTACAAACACGAAATAATTTAGTTGGCTTGGCACACGTGTGTATTTTGTGATTATTGTATAATATACGTTCTCTTTAAGATAGCCATTATTTTTAAAATGTAACCAAGAGGAATCTCAACAAGATAAATATATTTGTTTTCAAAATTTATATCATTAGAGTTTTTAAAAATATTTATTTCAATTATGTTTTGCTTTTAACAAAAACAAAATCATCAAAATCCATTTTACATCAATCACTTTTAGTAATATTCGATGTAATTTTTATTTATATTTTTCAAAATTCACTAGATATTTTTTATTTTTTAATTATATTTATAATTATTAAAAGTCTTATTTATCCCTCGTTAAAATTGATTAATACTATAAACACCATGAAAAAAATAAAAAATGCCATTGGATGTTAGTTTTAGTTTTTTTCTTTAAATGGTGATGTAGTAATTTCATGGAGCAATCAAATCGTTAAAAGACTAAAAAGTTTCTGGACCTTAATTTTAAATTATTTGATTTCAAGGGTGTTTAAATCATTTCATTGTGTATCTAAAATATAAAAAGATCGATTTATTTCCGATCAATATGATAATGACAAAAAAATTATATGAAAAAGATCGTTTCGCAACCAATAGGTAGTCAAATGATTTTGTTTGAGGATAGATAAATAAATTATTTTTATCTTCTCTTCTCCTCCTTGAATTCCACGTCGACCCTCTAGAGTCTCAGAGCAACCCTTTAAGTTTTTTCCCTTTAGATTTTATCACTGTCATTTTGATAGGCTTTTGTTTCATTTGAAATAATTTATAAAATTATATATATATTTTTTAATTTCATCCTCATTTATTTTTTTTATTTGTTATATTTGGTCCTCACTTTTTATTTCTATTTTTTTTTAATTTGAGAGAATTTTCAAGATTGATTTTTTTTTTTCATAATTTCATCATTCTTCAATTTTTTTTCTATCAAATTTGATCCTCATTCTTTTGATTGCTATTTTTTTTTTACCTTGGTTAATTCTTTAGATTGATATTTTTTTTCTCATTTTCATATTTCAACATCCAATTTGTTGGAAGCTAGAATTTTACGGGTTGCAGGTTTAGAAAATTAATTCAGTTTTAGGGGTTAATGTTTTTTTATTTATTATTTCTGAAGCACATTTCAATGACCAAATTACCCTTGAAAGCAATTGTTTTAGCTAGCATCCCGTTCACATGATGCAACTTGCAAGATTTAGCAGTCGTACGACTCATACCCAAGCTTAACCGTTGTTTAATTTTTTTGAGCTTCTTTTTATTGATTTATTTTATTTTTTATTTCAACCTCTTATATTTGGATTATTAGGGATTAAATATAGTTATTTTTTTTTCAATTTGTTTTCTTTGAGGTTGGCTTGGCCTCGCGACTCCGCTTGTGAATTTGACATATCAATTCATGTTTACTCAAAGTGATTTTATCCTTTTTTTTTTCAATTTTGTTAGGTTATCGTATAATTAAGTTTTGTTATTTTGCTTCTTTTGAAAAACATTAATTTTCTTCTTATTGTCATCACTTTTGCCTTTTGTTACAACCCAATTTTTGAATTTAAAAAATAAAAAAACAAAAAAAAATGAATAAAAAAATATATTGAGAATTGGTTTAAGACAACACAAATTGAAAGTTTGAGGACTAATAAGGATTGAATTATAAATATGGGAGTAAATTGGTCAAAAATTAGAAAAATTGATAAGTTTGAGAACTTAATTAAACTTTGGATTAATTCAATTAATGAAATCATGAGCTTAAACGAAGAATTGATAAGTTTGGGACTTAATTGAGCTTGAAATTAGTTTAATTAATGAAATAGAAACCTAATTGTTAAATTTTAGAAGTTCATAGGCCAAATTAAAAATAACAATTTTAATTAAGAAAACGACACCGTTTCAAAAAACTATTCATCACCTTCTTCCTCAGGAACCGTTTCAGTAGTAAAGGCACCAAAACCATTTCAATCATAGACCACGTCTCCTAACTGCTATCCCTCACCCCCACGATGCACGAAAGCTTGGCATTCTCTGGTTATAAAAGCTAGAGAAAAGGCCACGCAAATAGGGGAAGGAGAGAGAATAAACAAACAAACAGAAGAATAACAGAGGAGCACAAGACAGAGAGAACCAAGGAGAGCATAAGACTGAGAACAAAACACACAAACGCGAAGGAACAAACACAGGGGAGAAAAAAAATAACAAACTGAGAGAACGAATAGAACAGAAAAACCAGGGAGAAAACCAGAGAGAGCAAAAACAAGAAACATGGGACAGATGGAGAAAGGCCACAAAACTAAAAATCAGATAAGGCAAGACAAAAATAGAGGAGGGAGCATCGCCCAAACCAGCACCACCTCAAGTCTTCATCCTCCAACAGCGTCTGAAGCAGGTAAGTCCCTCTTCATCTCTTCCCCCGTTTTATAATTTAACTAGATGGCATGGTCTTGCGTTCCTGCGAGCTCATGGAACAAATGTGCTTGATGATGTTATACTTGGGAACTAGTGTTAGATAAGTAATAGAAACTGAAGGTGTGATGGAGCCAATATTCTATGAGGAAAAAAAAGTTATGTTGGTGATAAAAAACTTAGAGACTGAATAGAATGAGTTGTATTAATCCACAGTGTTTTGTGAGAAAAAGCTACATTGCTTTCCCTACATGATTTAACTTTTTGCGTGTTTTGTGAGGAAAGCTACAATACTTTCCCCACATGATTTAACCTTACTTGTAATTGTAATATTAAAAAAATAAAATCGACAAAGATAATTTTGAAAAAAAATATAACAAAAAAAACTATGTGGGGAAATACTGTAGCAATTCATAATGTTTTATGACGAAAGCTACAGTGCTTTCCCCAATAAAATCAACAAAGACAATTTTGAAAAAATTCATAACAAAAAAAAAAACAACAATGTGGGAAAACACTGTAGCAATCCACAATGTTTTAAAGAAAAAAATTACAAAGCTAAATTCTTAATCAGCTCAATATTAAAAAAATAAAATTGACAAAGACAATTTTGAAAAAAAAATCATAACAAAAAAAATCATGTGGGGAAACACTGTTGCAATCCACAGTGTTTTGCGAGGAAAACTACAGTTATAATTCTCAACCAGCTCAATATTAAAAAAATAAATTTTACAAAGACAATTTTAGAAAAAATCATAACAAAAAAAAACATGTGAGGAAAACACTATAGCAATTTACAGTATTTTGTGAGGGAAGCTACAATGCTTCCCCTACATGATGCTCAATATTAAAAAAAATAAAATCGATAAAGATAATTTTAGAAAAATCATAACAAAAAAAATAGAAAAAAACTTTGTGGAAAAACACTATAGCAATCCACAATGTTTTGTGAGGAAAGCTACCTTGCTTTCCCCACATGATTTAGCCTTACTTATTATCACATATAATTGTTAATTTTAAAAAAAAATCGACAAAGATAATTTTGAAAAAAATATAACAAAAAAAACCATATGAGAAAACACTGTAGCAATCCACAATGTTTTGTGAGGAAAGCTACAATGCTTTCCCCAATAAAATCAAAGATAATTTTAAAAAATCATAACAAAAAAAAACCACGTAGAAAAACACTATAGCAATCAGTGTTTTGTAAGGAAAGTTACAATACTTTCCCACATGATTTAGCTTTATTGTAATTGTAATTATCAACCAGCTCAATATTAAAAAAATAAAATCAACAAAGACAATTTTGGAAAAAAAACCATGTGAGGAAACACTGTAGCAATCTATAGTGTTTTGCGAGGAAAACTACAATACTTTCCACACATGATTTAGCTTTATTGTAATTTTAATTCTCAACTAGCTTAATATTAAAAAAATAAAATAAAAAAGACAATTTAAAAAAAAAACAAAAAAAAAACATGTGGGGAAACACTGTAACAATCCACAATGTTTTAAAGGAAAAAAATACAAAGCTAAATTCTCAATCAGATCACTATTAAAAAAATAAAATCGACAAAGATAATTTTATAAAAAAATCATAAAAAAAACCATGTGGGGAAACACTATAGCAATCTACAATATTTTGTGAGGAAAACTACAATTGTAATTCTTAACCAGCTCATTATTAAAAAAATAAAATCAACAAAGACAGTTTTGTTAAAAATCATAAAAAAAAAATTATGTGAAGAAACACTGTAGCAATCTATAATATTTTAAAAGAAAAACAATTACAAAACTAAATTCTCAACCAGCTCAATATTAAAAAAAATAAAATCGACAAAGATAATTAAAAAAAAACATTTACGGAAACACAATAACAATCTATATTATTTTATGAGGAAAGTTACAGTGCTTTTCTTACATGAGTTTAGCTATATTGTAATTCACTTAACACTGTAGCTTTTAAATTTTAATTAATCATTTTTTTGTAGCAAGCGTGCATGAATGTTTCATGCGCGCCTGCTAACCAGACATTCATGCACGCCTGCTAACCAGCCCAGTCGGGTCATTGGCTTAGGGTAGCGACCAGGCCGGGCCGACTAGGTCTAGCCCAGCCCGTATAGGCTAAGTTGGACCCACCCCTAAAAAAAAAGGAAAAACAAAAAAAAAGCTGGGCTGGGTTGATCTTGGGCCTTAGGCCTAGCCAACTCAATTTGATTGCGGCCAAGGGTGTGTTTGGTGAAACACACCATTACGTCAATCCTTTTTGTTTTAATATCTGGCCAAATAAGCCTTTTTTTTATATTAGAAAATTCCAGAAAAATCATGGACCCTTTTGAATTTATTTGTAGGTCCCTCGCGTTTGTTTTTAGGTATGTTACTGTATAATTGATCTGTGGATTTTTATTGTGAAATGCAAATCTGGTATACAATACATTTTTTTCTTTTTTTTTAAATAAAAAAATATGAATGCATTGATTTAAATTCATTTTACTGGTTTATTCACTGATGACAAAGTTAGGAATATCATATGTTTTTTTAGCTACGTAATATTTACCAACGCTAGAGTTGAAAATATCCGTAGTAGAATATTCATTGATGTTAGAGTTAAGAATATTACGAGCAGACAATCATAGCATAATCCAACAAACTCTTAGCAATTTAAAACAAAACCAACAATATAGCTTATCTTAGATAGGACGCTTAAGAGGTGATAATATCTTCTGTTCTGCGTAATCAGTTCTGAATTATAGAATTTTTGTTGATCTGTTAGGGTTCTTAGTATCTATAATAGTAGGTGACGATTTTTTAAATAAATTTTTTTATCAAAACATAAAATATCAAATCTATTTTTTCCTGTGAATTTAATTTTTAAAAGTCGTTGCGACGTCGGGTGCGATACTTTTAATATTCTGATAATTTATTTTCGTTTTTTTTAATTGTATAATTGTGTTAACATGGTTTTTCTTCTTTTTTTAGAACTTGCTAAGAATGCCCGGACATTATTTTTTATGTTAAAAAAAAATGAATTGAGGAAACGCTAACCACTTATCTAGTAATAAATTGAATTAAAAAGAGAGAAATTAAAGGAAAAAAAGGAGAGAGAAAGCATCTGTGGCTACTTTCTGAGAGAGAGGGAAAAAAAGAGAGAGTAAAGAGCAAAGCAACAAAGTTGCAGAGTGAGTGATTGTGTATCTGTGCTTCCTTTTCTTTCTTTCTTCTTGGTAAGAGAAGAGGTAAGTAAGATCGATCTCCCAATTATTTATCAATGTAATCTAGCAATAGCAAAAGCTAGGGTTTCTTTCTTTCTTTGCTTTCCCAAACTCCTGTTATGATTGTAATAATCACTGTAATTGATTTTGCTTTTGCTACTACACACTGCTTCTACATTCGCTTCCATGATATTGCTACTAACTCTTTTCTGTTTGTTTGTTGCAGAGAGAGAGGCGGTGTTTGATTTGACCAATCCATACCCATTCCCATGGATCAGGTAGTCATCTTAAACAATTTGTGTTGTGTTCTGTACATTCCTCATGTAATCATCATTAATTTTGCGTTTGATTGTTTTTTTGGCTATCACTTAATTAATTTGTTTGTTTTAGTATGAGAAAGTTGAAAAAATTGGTGAAGGAACCTACGGAGTGGTCTACAAAGCTCGTGATCGTGTCACCAATGAGACCATTGCTTTGAAGAAGATCCGTTTGGAGCAGGAAGACGAGGGCGTACCCAGCACTGCTATCCGAGAAATTTCTCTCTTGAAAGAGATGCAGCATGGTAACATTGTCAGGTCATTTCCATTCCCTTTTCACTTTTCACTACCTTAACGTATGCCAAACTATACAGGAGACTCCCACCTGAGGTGAGAGAGCCTTCGGAGGTAACCTGGAAAGCGTGCTTATGGACTAGGCCTTCAAACATATTTCTAAAGGCCTTTCACAAGATTTTGTTGAAAACATGGAGTTGTGGTGTTGTATATCATGGAAACAAGCAAAAGGGGGTGGAGAGTTTTCCTTGTCATCTTTCTTAGATGATTATAGTGGGAGTTTAGATTTCTAGCATAGAAGGAAATCTTTTGCAAGTTTAAATGATGCTGCACAGTCTGTCTATTCATTGTTTATACACATGACCGCCTTACTAAGTTGTAATAGTTTCTTCTGCTGAATTGATAAAAGTTATCACCACTTTTGTAGTGTCAAATCATCTTAGTTTGTGGTTCTGCTACTGTTTTTCCCTATAACTTTCATTCTCCTTTGTCATTATCCATCCTCAACTGTCTAAATCTTTTGTTTTTTTTCCTTCTTTTTTTATTTCTCATGTAAGAAATTATCTGATTTTTATTCTGGTGACAGACTGCAGGATGTGGTGCACAGTGAGAAGCGCCTTTACTTGGTTTTTGAGTATCTAGACTTGGATTTGAAGAAGCACATGGATTCTTCTCCTGAATTTGCTAATGATCCACGCCTAGTTAAAGTGAGTCGGATCTTCCCCCCTAGAAGCTCATGTGTTCTTCCTTTTAGAATACCTCCTTCTATAATCATTTGGTTATGTGTTTGTGTTCCTTCTCTGCAGGTCTCTATTAACATGATTAACCTTTTCTGTCTCAACTTGAATGAATGATTGGTGATAGTTGTGATCATCATACTCATGATTAAATACATATGGACTATTTTTCTACTTGCAGACATTTCTTTATCAAATTCTCCGTGGCATTGCTTACTGCCATTCTCATAGAGTTCTGCATCGAGATTTGAAACCTCAGAATTTGCTTATTGATCGCCGTACCAACGCGCTGAAGCTTGCAGATTTTGGACTGGCTAGAGCATTTGGTATACCTGTTAGGACATTTACACATGAGGTATCAGTATGCCTTGGGTTTTATTTAACTTAATGTACCTGCATTCTAATAAACACTTGATTAGAATGTCTTAAATCTGAATTATTACAATATTTAGTTTATTTACTGTCAAAAGAAGCATCTGTTTCTGCAAAAAACATGCCTTTTTGCATTTTGTGTCTGGTCTGGGGTCGTTTCTCTTGTCACTAGCAAATTAAAAAATGTACATGCACCCAATTCTAGTTGGCTCTCACTGACACACACACACACACACACACACACACACACACATGCACGGCCCCTGTTTGGGTTTGGCATGCACTAATTATAGTAATGCAAGGTATGGGTCTTGTTTGGATTAACTTCTCTAAATTTAGAATTTGTGTTTGCTAAATCATTAGTGGTATGATATCTGAATTTAAATATAAACTTTTCTTCTGATAAACAAAAGTAGAAGCTTTGAAGTATTAAATATCAAGTTTTGTTGGATGTTTTCTTTTCTTTGTTATTTTCCTGTGTTTGTAGGAAATAATATGACAATCATAATTGGTGTTTTATTTGGGCATATGAAATATTGACAATTTTATCAGCCAACACTCTGTGGGTATCTGGTGTTTCTCTGTAGGTTGTTACCCTGTGGTATAGAGCCCCTGAAATTCTGCTTGGATCTCGCCATTACTCGACTCCAGTTGATGTGTGGTCAGTGGGATGTATATTTGCTGAGATGGTGAACCAGAAGCCATTGTTCCCAGGGGATTCGGAGATTGATGAACTATTCAAAATTTTCAGGTGTTACAGCTTCTCAACCGCTTTTGGCTTTCTTAAAATGTTTGTTAGATACATTGCATTTGTTTGGCAAGCAATACTACAGTTATTTTCTGCATCCCTTTTCAATTCTCTTCATCTAGTAAAGATTAAACTATAACACTATAAATTTATGGCATGTAAGAAGAAAGTGAAGATAACATTAAGATTAAGATGGAGTAGTGAGGCTAACCTTGTCTTTCTTAGTATGACATAAGTTTCTCTAGGCCAACCTGTGAAGCAACTGATTTTAGCTTCTTACAGTGTCTTGGGTTGATTTAGAAGACGAGGATTGCTTTGGAACAATCTCACATTAGGGGTTAAAGTGTTGCTTCAGAACTGATGTGTCGATATAAAACACATGTGCATCTTGATTTGTGTTTTGTTGTTTATTCATAAGATACAATATTTGATGATTCTACTGTGGTAAGTTTATTTTTTCTTTTTTCAAATCAACGTTGAGTTGTTTTCATTTGAGTCATGGTTTTAACGAAAGACAAAACTGTGAAAAAGCGGAACGCAAAAGAGCCTTTGAGCCAGTCAATCCAAATGAACCAAGCCCTACACGGGTTGCATTGGCTTTTGGTTCTAATGACTGGGTTTGGGTTCAAATTCTAGGAATCAACCTGACCTTGAATTGGTTGTGGTTTAAGACAACCCAAACCAAGCTGCCACAGAAAGTGTTTATAATGGCTAGTTTGGAATCATAAGTTCCATATTTACTGTGCACCTTTAGTGCTGTCACATTTCCTTTGTTTGAATGAGTGGGCTAAGAGCCTTAAATTTTGTTAACCAATATGAGTAGCCTCTTTGTTATACATTTATAACAAGACCTTGTGTCATTTACAATATGGGTTGCCATCATCTCATGGATGGCCCTCCACCTCTCTTCCTCTCCTCTTCTGGAACTTATTCTGTTTTGAAGTTAATTCATATGTAACAGCTTCCCTGGCCTTTGGCTGTGATTTACATCGTGTTTTTTCATTTGTGTGGACAGTTATCTTGTTTGACGTTAAATACTGTATATGTGGCAGAGCTGTTCAATTTGCGTGGGATGTTCATACATGCTGTTGTAAACAAATATGTTATGGAAGAAGTTACAGAAACACTGATTTTAAAGGCATTTAATTTATTAATGCCTATTCACTCATTGTTGTTTTCATGTGAAGAATCTTGGGTACTCCAAATGAGGACACCTGGCCTGGAGTTACTTCTTTGCCCGACTTCAAGAGTGCATTCCCCAAGTGGCCTTCTAAGGTGTCATTCTTTTTTCCTTATGCCATTCAGTTCACTAACGAGTTGTATTGTTTGGAAGTTTCTGATGCGTGGTTTAATTTGCAGGATTTGGCAACTGTAGTTCCAACTCTTGAAAAAGCTGGTGTGGATCTTCTCTCTGTAAGTGGATTTTATAGTTATACCCAATACTCCACACTATCACTATGCAATGAAGTTTATGCAACTGAATCTTAATAATATTTGCTGTGTTTTTTGCCCTATTAATTGCTTATGTATGCATGTTTTACATATCAGAAAATGCTTTTCTTGGATCCCACTAAAAGAATTACTGCCAGGAGTGCTTTGGAGCATGAATACTTCAAGGATATTGGTTTTGTACCTTAAATGCCATTTCTCATCTTCTTTTTCAAGACATTTCTGTCTGTATCGATGTGCAGCACTCAATGGGCTCTGATTTTGTCCCAAACAAGCGTGGTTTCATTACTTTCTTCTTGGCATTGAACTGATTAAAGTACCTTTTTTTTTTGTTTTTTTGGTTTGCAAGCTTGCTTGTAAGTTGTAACAGACTTCAGTCTTTGCGTTGCCTAGCATCATCTATTTGATTTCAGTTTGCTCTGCTGTGTGTTATTGCGGTTTTGCTTCTGTACCTCAATGACTAAAGCCAACAAAAATAACCCCTGAATTCGAGCACGGTTATGCTGCGCATCCCGATTTCCTCCAATCTCCAAGCACCTTGCCTGTGTCAGATTTTTTATTTTATTTTTCACCGAAGGCCCAATGGATGTTGAGTTATACAATGGGAGATAGCCCTTTTATACTGCATAATAATAATAATAATAATAATAATAATAAAAATAAACTCTGTTTTACTGGAGTAGGCTATCGATATATAATTGGTAAGCTATGTTTGCTGCTTGTAGCACCACTGGTGGGATGCACTCACGGCAGGTTAACAATGGTTTTAGTCATGACTTGGGGATAGGTCCGACACAATAATACGAAATCACTTTGTCGTAGATATTTGTTGTTTTTATAGACACTTATTTAATAAACGAGAAATCACTTTGTGCCCCAGCAAAAAGGGAATTCTGAAAATGAGGCTAGGTTTGAATAGAAAATCTTAATTAATATTTGAAGCAAAACCAACCAAGGAGAAATTAAGTTGATGGTTCCACTCGTAATTAGAAAAACATTTAATTAATTAATTATAATATTAAGAGACTTGTATGCCACGAATGAGATTCTTAAATCACTCTATCTCCTTGTGATGATGTCACGCTCATGCCTTAATAATATATACGAACCATTCTGAATATTTTACAATTCACTCAGGTGGCAAAGTGGATGTTCAGCTCAGGTAAATGAACAACATACAACGCTAGTAGTAATCCACACACGAACAATTAATAAAAAATTTCGTTAACCTTTTCAGGAGAGAAGGATTGATATACTTTCGAGTGTTAGTTTTTTTATTTTGTGTTTTTCAGGAGTTTTGTGCTGTAAAAAAAAAGATGTATAATATTCTATTTATAAAAAAATCTAAAAACCTTATAAATAAAAAAAATATCAATTTGTCCTCTAAATAATATCAAATATATTATTCCAAGATAATTTTAGAAATTTATTCAATCAAGTCCCTCCTTGATTTTTTCTTTGGTCTGAAATTGTAATCCCTGATATTAATTATATTCAAGTTATTAATTTTTAAAATTTATTTACAATCAAGTTACACTTGATTAATCATCTCGGTTTGATTTCTGACCAATGATTCTTATATGTATAACTTATTAGGTTAACCCAAATATAAATTATAATTTTAAATAAAATAGAATTAAATAAATAAATTAATTATCAATTCATTGATTTATATTTCAAGATCAAGTACAATGTCTAGCAACGTGTTATGATCCCCCAAATATTAGTAAAGTTACAAGTGGTTTGATTTAACATTTTAATAACCGATTTCTCAGTGTAATTATTATCCCTTTATCAATAACGTTTTGAATTAGTTATTATAGCTTGAAATGTGTCTACTCTATCAAATCATGTTTGTTCTCCACACCATAGTTATTGATTATCTGAATAATATTTAAAAATCTTTCAAATCTCATTCCACCTTTTGCAAGGATTTTCAATCAATATTATTTGAGAACAAATAAAATATTTTATCTAATTAATATAGGGTAATGGATCCTTTCTTGATTACTGAAATACCTTAATATAGTTCATGCTATATCCAATATTTACCTGTTTATTACCCTTGATTAGGACAACTTGTAGCGAGATTAAAGCATAACACTTTCTATATAAGATAATTTAGTGATTTCGAGTATAAGGATCACTCATACAGCTATCACACAAGCCTTTCCATAGACATAGGTAATCTCTCCATATAAAATTCTCATGCGGGTCATTTCATACATGTCATCTGAAAACTCCCACAAATTAGTTTTAGGTATTTCTTATACTCAATCTTATGATAACAACTGCTTCCTTTCATAAAGGAAAGAACATATGTACTTATCTTAACAACTCTAATTAATGTTCAATTTTAATAGAGCATTAATCGGGAATATTTAGGAATAATATTTTGATGCAATAGAAATCTCATAATTATAACAACTTTATAATTTTCATTGCAAAACATTTTTATTCCAAGAACTATATCTTTACTCTAAATTTATTAATCAAATATTAGATTCATTAATCAAATATTTGATGAATATTAAAGATAAATAAAGCCTTTATAAAAATTAAATTAAATAAATATTACATGAAAAAGTCAATGCCACGTGTAACAAACTGACTGACTACATGGCATATACACTAACAATCTTTCACTTGCATTAAAGTTAGTAACTCATGTATCAAATATCATATCGCTTTACTTGATGATAATACTTTTACTAGGATAATGTCTTAGTAAGAGAATCTACAAGATTCTCTTTAGTAGGTATTCACTCTATTTTCACATCATTTATTTATATGATTCTTTAATAAAATGGAATTGTCTAAATATATTTTTGGATCATTGATGAGACTATGACTTCTTTGCTTACGAAATACATCAATTGTTAATTCAATACAAGGCTATTGGATCAACAAAGCTAGTAACCACATCTAATTTAGTGATAAATTTCTTGGTTCAAACAATCTTTTTTATCCTCTCAAACACAGAGGTATACTAAGCTTTAGTTGTAGAATTTATTTTGGTCTCTTATTTGAAACGCTTCTAACTCACAACAGTATTATTTGGAGTAAAATATAACCAAATTGATTTTTTTTTTATTTTCAACATCTGATTGAAAACTAGCATTCAAATAACCATGAACTACCAGTTCATCTTCGCCATAGACAAGAAAAACATTATTAGTTCTTCTTTTGAAAGGTTTGCATGTTTTGAGATAAACAATTTTGTTAAATGAGATGATATAAATAATATATTATAGTTTCTTTTGGATAGACCATAAACTTATATTTATTTAACTTAGCTCCTAACTTGTTAGATACAATATATTTGACATAAACGTCACATCTCAAATCTTTAAGTATGATGAGATTAGTCTTTTACAATTTGATATCTCATAAAGAGTCTTATCAATAGATTTTGATGGAACCCTATTTAAAAGGTAACCAATAGTTTATAGGGTATAACTCTAGAAAGAAGATGAAAGGTTTATATAGCTCATTATGGATCGTACAATATCCAATAGGATGCAATTTCTCCTTTTAGAAACTCCATTATATTGTGGTGTTCTAGGAAGTGTCCATTATAAGAGAATCTCATCCTGTTTTAGATAATCTTGAAAATATAGACTTAAATATTCACCATCTCGATAAGATCGAAGTATCTTAATATACTTTTTAATTTATATTTCAACTTCATTTTTGAATTATTCAAACATTTCAAATGACTTAGACTTTCATCAAATACACATTGTCATAACCCAATTTTGGGTTCTCTCAAATTGTCTTTTTCTCTTAAAAAAATAAAAAAAATAAAAAAGAAAAAAAGAAAAAGGACTAGTAACTTGGTTAACAATAACAAGCTCAAAAGGGATTTAAAAGCATGCAGGAGGCAAACTAGAATCTTGGACAAAATTGGAAACTCAATTGCACCTTTAAAAGGACCTAAGAGTGAAGGATAATCTAGATTCAAGATTAATTTAAATGAATATCAGACGAATTTGCATAATAATTAAGTATGAGGACTTAATTAGATTTTTAATAAGCTAATTTGATTTAATCACAGATCTAATTAAAAATTTAATCAAATTTAAGAATTAATCCGAGTCGAAATTAAAAGAATTAATTAAGTGCAAGGACTTGAATAGACTTTTAACAGGATAAATTAATTTTATTAAGGATGTAATTGCTGAAAACTTAAATTTGGAAGCCTAATTCGGGTTTAATTGAGAAGATTGAGATTCTGGAAGGTCAAATTTAATTTTTACAAATTCAATCAGATGAAATCAGGGGAAGAATTGCAAGAAAATCAAAGTTTGAAGGGGGGTCAATTATGAGCCAAATTGAAGAATTCAAGACCAAGGACCTCTCTGTAAAAGATGCTCGTATTCAGGGACCAAATTTGGTTAAAAATAGGGGTGAAATTGAAGAAATTAGAAGTTTGAAGGTTAATTGAGGACAAAATTGAAAATATTTAAGACTATGAAGTAAGTTGAAAAAGATGTTAAGATAAAAGGGACCTTTTAAAACTTCGCAAGGGTAAAATTGAATTGTTTCTTGAAATCAGAATTCGATTAAGGTTCCAATTGAGCAAATTCAAAGATTAGGCGTTGAAATCAAAAGGGGAACTTATGACCTCATTGAATTTAAGGTTACCAAAAGGACTTGTTTTGGTGTAAAACAACACCATTTTGTCTAACATTAAGACAAAAAAACATAAAAGCCAGATGACATGTTGCCTGACACTATTAATTATCTTGTCCAAAAGAACTAGTGAATCATGGCTGAGGTTCCTCCTTGAAGTGCCTTTTTCTCCATAATTTCTCTCCCATACAAGACAAAAAACATACCGCCTTCACACCCTGACATTGTACTACATCTTTAGCCTTGTCCCCATTGGGTTTCAGCCTTGTAGCAGCTATAATACCCGTCTAAAGAGACTGACTTGGCCAACGTTAACAACCTAGTTTTGCAGTACCAGGTTGTTGGCTTGTGGGCAATGGTTGAGATCCTTTCCAAGCGAATCAATAGCCATGTAAGCCCGAAAGGGACCCCAAGAATCCCCTTCACCTCCTATAAATATGAGTGTGTCTCAACCAAATGAAAGAGAGAAAAAAGAGAAAAAAGAAAGGAAAAAAAAGCCTCCCTTGCAGTTTCCATAATCCAACCGAAACCCACTACACCAACCATCACTCATTGTCACCTCTCCTCTTCCCCCTAGTTCACAACCACCTTACCGTCATACACCATCGTAAGCCTTCTTGCACAACCTCTTCACCTCCAAAATTCCCATCCACTGCATCAATTGCAATCGTGGACAGCCACCACTTCTCAGTCAAACCACCACTAACCAGTAGACCTCCCTAGGCCAGGTAACGTTTTCTCTTCTTGCTTCCTCATGTAAATCCCTGCATGATAATGTATTAAGGCATTGTAAAAGAATGAAAAACACGTGTGGTTGCTAGAATCCTGCTTTTGCAACACAACGCCCATTAGGCCAGTTAATTAAGTCATAATGGGGACAAGACCTCTCATTTAAGCCCGATCGTGTGAGTGTGCTGGGCTGGGCTTTTCATATAAATAAGGATTTTAGGCAGTTTGCGACCCAACCAGATCAGGTTGGTCGAGCATGAGCCCACACCATATGGTTGGGCTTGGGCCTCGGGTTAAGAGGCTTAAACCACATGGCTAGGTTGAGCCTATTCTAGAAATAATAGCATGTTTGGCTAGTCAAAGTTTTACCAAAGAGAAAAATGCCTTTTGTGCTCTTAAGGCATGTTTGTCAAACACGATCTTAAGATAATTTTTAAACCTCTGACTTTTAGTTAAGGACATGTTTAGCAAATACACCCTACTGATTTTCCAGCAATATTTTTTTTTGTGCTTTTGCTAAACAAGCCATAATAATTTCCAAAAATTATGAAAAAATTTAGGGACCATTTTAAAATTATTTGTGGGTCCCTCACATGTGTTTCTAACAATTTCACTTAATATTCAGGTTGTAGACTTATAATGTAAGATACTGACCCGAAATAAACTATAATGACATTATAGTAATTTTGGAGACTTTCCCCATGATATAAATAGCCACTTGGCTAGCTAAGGAAGCCAAGTGCAGCCGACGACAATAAAAAGAGAAGGGGGGGATTTTCATGTTTTTCTTTAAATTTCTTCCACAAAATCTCACCAAAACCACTAGATTAAGAGGTAAAAAGGAAAATTGAAAGATTTGGGAGATGTATTTATACAAATTGGGAGGAATTAAACTTAGGAGAAGGAGATGAATTTAGGAAAAACAAGGAAAAAAGAAAGGAGGGGAGAACAACCAAGCAAATATTCTTCCCATTCTTTTCCACTTGAAAATTTGATATTAAAAGGTAAGTTAGTCGAACCAATTCGTAACGTGGAAAATGAAATAATAAATGTTATTGGTATATTTAGTGTAAAAATATGATAATTATATGAAAATAATTAAGTAGCATGTTATATGATTCCAAGAGTTGGTATACAAGGTGATAATGAAATATTTTGGTTGATACCAAGAGTTATTGCTCCGGTTAGATCTTAATGCATGAGTGGTTCATGATCAGTATGCCAAGCAGGTAGGATTTCTCCTCAATTTATTTTTATTTATAAGAAATAATAAAAAGAATTAAATGAGGTATGTATGTTTTATGGAAGTCGTGGATATATTTGAATAATTATTATTTTCTATCATATTATAAAAGAAAAGAATATAATTTTTTTTTAATAAATAAGACTTGATTAGTTATCCTGTAATTTTGAATGCTAATGATGTGAATAGAATTTTATCAACAGCGGCATTTAACCTTGGGAAAAGAAAAGAGAGTATGTTAAGTAAGACTTGATTAGCATTCGAACTGTTGACTCAAATTGAGGACTGTCCCATTCTTCATGAAGGCATCAACTGGTAAGAAACGTTGTATGCCTTGCTAGATTGTAAACAAGGCATACCCTAAGAAAGCCCTAATTCGAATTTCAAACGGATGCCATCCTTCCACTCCTCACATTTCTTGGCTCTTCTCTAATGGGCCAGAACTCTTCTCCGAGAACTTGTAGTGCTGGGTTCTAAGCTCCAACATCTTCTCAACTTCCTCGATTGGAAGCCCCCTTGTTTCTAGCACATAGACTAGGACAAAGATCAAAGCCACAACAGATATGATCCCAAAAATTAGGAATGCCGAGGATGTCCCAATTGCTTGTGTTAAGGACAGGAAGGACTGGGCAACGATGAGGTTTGAGATCCAGTTTGCAGTGGCAGCTATTCCTCCACAGACCCCTCTAAACCTCAAAGGGTAGATCTCAGAATTGACAATCCATGGGACAGTACCCATTCCTGGAGAGAAGAATATGATGTAGAGTGTCAGGCCAATTAGTGCAACCCATCCGTATTTGCTTGGACATCCTCTTGTGTACCATTCCCTATGGCTCTTATGGCAAAGATCCTTCACTGTGCTATTTGAGATCAAACATGATCCTGGCAGTAGCTGCAATAAAACATCATCATAGATTACTCTGGCAGGATTTCTTAGAAGGAGGGTTTTTGAATTAGTTGAGACAAAAGTATTTCTCTTTGTTTCCATGTCTCAGACACTAGTTGTTTCTCATTCTTCAGTAGCGGGAAGGATACCGTGTTTCATGTCGGTCGCTTCATTTTATTAGTGAGCTTAGCGATTCAATATCAAGTAGGTCCAAATTGTTGAACGTTTTGTTAGCTTTTGAACATCCCGTATTTTAGAATTGAGATTTTATTGCAGTATAGCTGGTTACTGGTTAATGAGAACCATGCTATTGGTAGGATTAATATAGTGGTAGGTGTAATGTACCTTATCAGAAGCTGAAGAACAGAACCCACAATCTGGATGTGAAGCCTTCAAACACTTCATGCAGTCCCAACCAACAGCATTTGTGACTGAACTGTAATCTAGGCAGGTGTAGGCAGCAAAGCTTGATTCAGTTGCTATAACGATCGGTGAGTGAGTTGTAGTCTCACGGAAAATTCCTGATAAAAGTCCAAGAGAGATTACGACACCAAACAAACTGATGATTAGGAGTTTCTTCCTTCCTGTCCTGTCAATGAAGTATATGCTCACAATAGAGCCGAAGGCATTGAATCCAGCAGTGACAAGTGAGAGGAGGAGTGCAGTTTGGTTAGAAGCAAAACCAGCCAACTGAACTATGGTAGGACTGTAATACATGACTGTATTAATGCCCACAAACTGCTGGAAAACCTGAAGGCCAACACCTGCAATGAGTCCTCTTCTCACTGTTTGGGTTTGCAATAGTTTGATGAGATTGATCTTCTCAGAACCCCCTTCTTCCAGAATTTCTTTGTCAATTGATTCCTTTAGATCCTGGATTTCTGTTTCAACGTCATCAGCTGGATATATTTTCCCGAGTATGGCTTTGGCTTCTTCTTCTCTTCCCTGCAGTATGTAAAATCTTAGAGGTAGGACAAATAGAATTTCTTATGAAGAATTAGGAAAGCAAATGTTGGAGAAAAATAGAAGGAGAACCTTGCGAAATAGCCAGCGGGGGGACTCTGGAAGAAGAAGCATTAGGCTGAACTGCGGCAGAGCTGGAACTCCTGCAATCCCAAGCATCCACCGCCATGTTCCTGGTGCCTAGAAAACACATGGCAAGTTATAGCATTGTCATATTTACCAAACAGAACATATGATGTACAAGTAAGTATCAAATAAACCTGTCTACTGAAAAATCTCTCGTACAAACTTGGGTATAAAACCAACTTCAATTAAGCTTGCATGGTAATGGGCAAATTCACAGAGCTTCAGTTTTAGCTTTACCTTGGTAAAGGCCAAGTTGATGAGATAAGAGAGGAACTGGCCGCCAGTAATGAGAAATCCATTGGTACTGACAAGGGCACCTCGGATTTTTGCAGGAGAAGCCTCTGAAATGTAGAGAGGGGCAGTCATAGATGCCATTCCAACACCGAGTCCAACAAAAACTCTACCAATGATGAGAAGAGCTGGGCCAGGAGCAGAAGCCATGATAACAGCTCCAGTGAAGAATAGGAAATCTGCTATGAGGATTGCACTTCTCCTCCCATATCGGTCATTCGCCCATCCACCAATTGCTGCTCCTATGATTGGTCTGGCAACTGCCATACTCACAATGCTCTCAAAAATCAAGAACATGCATTAACAACTAAGAAAAAGCCATTAAACACCTACTACTGTCTTTGACAGATTCCAAAACTACTATACTTCGTCAAAAGCAAACACATAAACACCTTTTAAATATCCTAACAATATTAACAACTTCAAAACAAGATTAATCAATCAAAACAACATTTTCATTCATAAATCCATATAAATACTAAAACACAAAATAATGCAAAAAAAAATTCAAAAACAATATCATGCATTGAAAAAGCATGAATGAGCAGGTCATATGAACTCCACCCTTGAGTTTTCACATGGTTATACTTTCTCCAAGATTGTTAGCTATAGGCTACTACTTCCCTTCTCTTTTTCTTCCTTCTTAATTCTCTTCAATTTTCTATTCTTTCTAAAGCTTGTTAAATGCTATGTTAGGTCTTTAAACATTCACACTAGGGTTATTTTTCACAGAGTATATCCTCATGTTTTTCTCTTCATTCTCTCTTTCTTTCTTTGATTTCTAGGTGTATTTATAGGGTTTTTTCTAGATTGTTTTTGTGAATTCCCTTAAATATTGATTAAAGCTCATTCATTTGATCAAAATAAGAGAACTCTAAACAAATGTTAACAGCTGAAACCTTTGTCTTTCAATGGTTTTTAGGGATGATGGTTTTGCCTAGGTGGTTTTCTTTTTCTTGGAGACAAAGGCATGCATTTCTCACATTCTGATATTGGATGAAAGATTTATGGCTCTTGATAAGGACTCTTTGAGAGTTTCTAAGTGTGAACATATGAAAAGGATAAGTGATTTTGCACAAATGGATATTTCAGTTAAAGCTGACTGAGTTGACCACTTTCGAGGTTTCGCTAGAGAAACTTCAATGTAAATATCATTGAAGACGACTTGAACCTAGTAGAGGAGATGCACACCTTTCATTTGGATCTATCCTTGCTCTATTCAAAGGTTTATAACTCTATATTTATTCGCTTAATGGTGCCAACTTGATTAGCCTAGAATCTGAAAATGCAATGATAGTTGATTAGGGACAAGATGTTGGAGATTTTTATGGAATAATTGGGATGTAAATGTCTAATTTTGTGGAAATGAGATTGTAGAGGGGATGTTCTTCTTCCATTTGCAAAATACCCCATGCCATTTGGAGGTCTAGAATTCTATAACGAGCTCTTGGAAGGTGCTAACCTGGTCATCCAAAACTACAAAGGAAGGAGATGAACAGTGGGTGAACAAAGCGTCGTCTAGGTTAAATCTCTAGAAATTAGGGTTTCTAATTTGGGATTTGACATATTTTATTTTTATCCCCATTCTTCCAATTGCTTTTAATTGCACTAGTAATTGCCTCCCAAACTCTTAATTTCATGAAATTTCACCTCTGCTAAACTCAATTATTAGACCAAAAGTTTAACTTCACTTTCATCTTGATCCTTAGTTTCTGATATGTGCATTTGGATCCTTAATTGATCATCAAATTTTTATTTTTTTTAAATTTGGTCTTTGATTTAGTCAGTTTTAACCCTTGAAGTCTTACGCCTTTACGATTTGATTCTTGATTTTGAATTTCTTCAATCAAACCCCTAATTGGCTATCAAAATTTAATTTTTTTTTTTTACAATTGAGCCCTTTATTTGACCAAATAAACTTTTCAAATTTCAATTTCAGTCCCTTAAACTTCAATTTTTTCAATTAACATCTAAATTAACTCTAAAAAAATTGATTTTTCTTACAATTAAGTCATCAATTAAGCCTTCTAAAATCCTCTTTGATTCCTTTCTCCTCCAAATTTGTATTTTTTTACCCTAAATAAAAACATTTTACCAAATGAGTCTTTTGTCAATCAGAATTAGACTGTTAATTTTGTTGATCTTTGTACATTCTGGTCCTCTAAATTTTCCACTTGTTATTTTGGTCATTTTCCACCAACTTGAAAAATCTTCTAAGTTTTATTTATGTGTAACCTCTTTTATTTTGGATTTTTTTTTCTATTTTTTTGGGTAAAAAATAGGTAACAACAACAACTATTATTTTTCTAAATTATTTATTATTACTACTTAATCTCTAAAATCCTCACCTTATACTATACAATTGTTCATCAGTGTTGATTAATTTCTCTTATAATTTACATTTATACGTGGGATCAACAATTACAAATTACAATCACAAAGAAATCTAAATGAGATGGGAAAAATACTATACCTCCTCACACGTGAGTTGTGTTTTTTCTCTTTTTATTTTGTTTTTAAAGTACTTCTTCTTTGGTTATCAATTTTTTTTTAAATTCATTTTTCCATATTATATTGACTGAGGATTAAATTTGATAATTTTTTTTTTATTTTTTTATAAGGTTATCACATGTCAAAAAAGTGTCATGACATTGGGTTAATATTTCATTTTACAAAAAAAAAAAAAAAACAAATTTAGTACTTGCAAAAACATTTAAAATGTGAGGGCCAAATTTGTTAGTGAGATAAAAATACAAGCTTTTTTAAACTATTCATAAGGCTCATTTTTTAAAATTCTTTCCTCCAAAATCTTTTCTTTTTCAATTTGGGTCCCTGTAATATGAAACTTTTACATTGTAGTCCAAAATTTTATTTATTTATATTTCAATCTATGAGTTTGAGATAGAAGAGAGATAGTCATCGAAATATGATGGAGGAGAGAAAAAAAAGTTGGATGACCAAATTCTGTGAACAGAAAAACCAAATTTAGTGTCAACGTGTTCCTTTTTGACAAGAAAAGTGCTATTTAAATGTCTTTTAGCTTCCGAATTTCCCATAAAAGTAAATCATGATTGTAAAGAGATTTTTTTATGATTTATTTTTATTCTTTTTATCTTATTTAGAGTTGTTTTGAGTTGAAAAATTAGTTTATTAAGGTTTCAAAAATGTTTATTAAGTGTTTTTTAGACGAAATGAGTAAAAATAGTTTTGTTGGATCTAAGAAACCCCAACTCAAATTTTGAACCACGTTTTTAATGATCGAAATCTAAGTAGTCAAGCGATGCATCATCTACGCTATTTTTTTTAAAATGTAGATGATATATTGTATACATCTAACCAAAATAACAAGAAGACTAGTTGTGAGGGTTTGGCCTCGCAAACCTCTGTATATCAGGTTTAACATTGTAGGTCCATGTGAGTGGGGCCTTCTATTATGCCAAGCATGTGGGCCCCATCTCTCTGGCTTTGTTATTTGACCATCTTTATGGTTTTCTTCTAGAGTTTTTTAGATTTTTATCGAAATACATTATATAAAAAAATACATTATACCTCCTCCCATCTAACAGTCATTTTGTATTTATCTTCCAGGGTTTACCTAGATTATTCCCTGACCCATATAATCTCCTTCCATTAAATATTCTTTATTTGGAGTGCATAAACTTGAGAATAATGGTTTCTCTTGAACAAGACAATTGTTGCTAGCCAACCATTGTTACAGTTTCCATTAAATTGGATGAACTTGGAATAATTTATCTGCTAGCGATGGTTGTTAATTAATGAGATTTTCCCAATATTTCAGTGCCTATAAGTCAAGGATTGTTTGATGAAGAGTATGGTGAAGGATCTTTTGTCTAGGCCTTCCATGCTTGAGAATGGTAACCAGGATAGTTCTTTGCTTGATGCTGTGAGTATTTCATCCATTTTTATGCAATTTCGAGATCTTCTTGTCTTTTTTGCATTTAGTGTCTGCATATGTGCTTATTTGTGCCCGGAAAGCTATGGTATCTTTAATTTATTTGTGATCATTCTTTGGTATATAGAACTTTGGAGGAGCCCAAACGATTCTCATATGTATAGAATTGGCCCTTCAGTTCCCTTGCATTGCCACTGACGAATAGCCAGAAATAGCATGGCAAGAAAACTGTGACCGACACAAGCCTTGCTTACACCAAGTCTGAGTTTGCAAATTCGCATCAAAGTACACCAGTCCAAGCACGGATTGGAACCACAAATCAGTCAACAATAACACTGCTCTACCATTAAGTAACTAATCATTCATAAAACCCACAAAATAAGAAAAGGTTACAGCACCAAAATTATCAAAGATGCTAGACTAGCATAGCACCATTCTTGTCCTGAGCAATGGATATATCATAGCCAATGTATTTGTTGGGCATTATGATCACAATAACAACATGTTGATCACAGCACGAAAAACATTTGTTAAAGATGTATACTACTTTCCCTCTAAACAGTAAACAGTACAGGTTATAAGATACATGTGCCACACTTGTGATTGACTGAACCCAAAGTGGTGCCGGTTAAACTGAAAAAGTTGTATGTACAGCATAGCACCAATTGCAGTAGCATATAGACTTGTAGTATGAGATGGTTGGATCTCAGTAACAAGTGCAAGAACCCAGTTTTTAGGCAGACAAGCTCGAGTGATGCAGCTAAAAGATAAATAGGAAATAATCGAAACATTGAAAATAGGTGAAACTTGAAGAGAAACAATGAAGCCACAAGAGTTTTTTTTTTTCAATTCCACAAGATGGTGGACGAGCAGGCAGAGGACACAAGGCATTGCAAGCAGGAGCTACACTGAATAAGTGGAGAACATGATTTTGGTGAAAACAAATTGACAGTGACCTTTCCAACCTAGAGTAATCCATCAAAAGACAAAACAAGCAAGAGAATGTTGATCTACTAAAACAAAACAGTATGATTTTATCAGCGGGACTTCTTGAGGCGTTTGGGGGGCCTCATTGTTTCTTTTCTTGAATCATCAGCAGCAGTAGCAGCTCTTAATTCAACAAATGGCTGCAAGTAAGTTTTTTGACAAACACTTAAGTGATAAGAACTGAATTGAGCAAGTATAAGAAAACGAAATAGTTAGATGGAGGGAAGGAGTGACCTCTTGGCAATTTTTCTGTAGATCCAAAAGTTGCTGACAATAAAAAAGGCACTGAGCGTGGTACACCGCTGCCAGCTCTTTGATCAACCCCTTCCTCTTTATAATACCAATCACTATCTCAAGGTGAATTAATCAGTCAGGTAGATAGAAGATAGACAAAACAGAAAACCCTAAAAACAAGACAATACAATAGAAGAGAAGAGAAAGGGAGTTTACTTCGACTGGGATCGAATGGAGTTGGAGGATCGGATTGTAGTTCCGGAGCCCTAGTTTCTTCAGCGGCCGCGGAAGGAGGAGGAGGAGGTACAGTTTGTTTTTCTCCTTCTTCGCCCATTGGACCCCGACTCTCTCTCTCTCTCTCTCTCTCTCTCTTTGATAGATAAAATTTGCAAAAGATTTATTATTATTATTATTATTATTATAAAGCAGCACAGCACATCTTCTGAGCGTAGACGACTTTGATCCAAAGAGAAAAGCGCAAACATCTGGTCGTCCCTGTAATTATAAATATAATAATAAGTAAAGGTTTAAATAATTATTAATTTTAGAATTTATAAAATTAATTATTAATTTTAGAATTTATAAAATTAGTTGAAATATATACAAGTGATTTAGATATTTACATTTATTAAAAAAAAATTTAAAAATTTCACATCCAAACTATTTTTTTACATTAATTTTAAGATTTATATTTTTAATTAATAATCTTTGTTAAAAAAAGAACCTTAACAGAAACCATTAACTTCTCTATAAAATGTTATCATTTTCTATAAAAATCAGTACAATATGAATGAAAATATAAACCAAAAACATGAGAGTTATTATTATTTTTTTTTAAAAAATAAGGGTAAAATTAATACATAATAATTTTTTAATGATAATATCAAGATTGTATAGTTATGTAGTATTTTTGGTAATACTTAAAAGCCTTTCTTTTTAAGGATGAAGAAAAAGATTCGGAAAATAATATATGTATTATAAATTTGACTACGAAATCAGGATGCCATGGATTAGGATTTTTCTTCTTCTTCCTCCACTTATTCTTGTTTTGTAAGTTCCCTACTTTATTTTTCATTTGATTAATTCTTGAAAAAGTGGTGTGGTGCTATTCAAGAGAGGGTGTTATTAAAAAAAAAAAAATTAATGACCCAAATCAATTCTAATAACAAATAAAACAAAATAGTTAATTTAGGTACTTTCCAAAAATAGAGTTCAATTAGATTAGTAACCTATGCATCAAATTGAAGCAAAATTTGTGTGAACATAAGGAAAAAAAATGTAGACAAAAAAAAAAAAGAAGTTAAACTTAAAATCTGATGTATATATTAAAAAAAAATAGATTGAGAATTATATAAATATATATCCTATATTTAATCAATTAGTTACACGTGATATCGATTTTGTTCATATATATATATATATAATTTTTTAATAAATATTTATTTATTTTTAATATTCATCAAATATTTGATTAATGAGTCTAGAGTAAAGATAAAATCCATGAGATAAAAATGATTTGAAAAAAAAATTATAAAGTTGTTATAATTATGAAATTTCTATTGCATCAAAGAATTGTTTCTTAGTAAATAATCTATTAGGACTAGATATTAATTAGAGTTGTTAAGACTGATACATATTATGTTATTTTCTTTATGAAAAGAAACAGTTTTTCTTATAAATTGAGGTATGAGGGATACCTAGAACTGATATGTAGGTGTTTGTCAGATGACATGGACACTGGACTAACTTAAATGAAAATCCCATAGAGATCACTTGTGTTTATGAAAAGGTTCATGTGATAATTGTGTAAGTGATTCTTAAACTCGAGGTTACTAAGTTATCTTATATGAGAAGTATTATATTTGCATCCTGCTACACGTTGTCCTCATCAAGGGTGATAAATAAACATATATTGGATATAACATGAACTATATGAAGGTATTTAAGTAATCAAGAGAGGATTCATCTCCCTTGGTAAATTAAAGAAAATATTTTATATGTTTTCAAATAGTATTGACTGTAAACCTTGCACAAGGTGGAATGAGACTTGAAAAGAGTTTCAAATCATATACAAAGAAGCAATGACTATGATATTGAGAATAAACATGATTTGATATAGCAGACACACTTCATGCTATAATGTCTAAATCGAAACATTGTTGATGAAAGAATAATGATTACACTAAGAATCTAGTCACTGAAAGGTTAAGTCAAACTACTTATAACTTTCCTAATATTTAAAAGATTATGATAGGTTGATAAAAGTTGTACTTGATCTTCATATATAAATCAATCAATTGTTAAATTGATAATAAATTAATTAATTTAATCTTATTTTATTTTGAATTATGATTTATATTTGGGCCAACTTATTAGGGAATATTCTAATGGGTCATATATATAAGAACAATTGGTCGAAAATTAAAATGAGATGATTAATAAAGTATGACTTGATTATAAATAAGTTTTAGAAATTAAGGACTAGAGTGCAATTTATTCAGGGAATTACAATTCTATACACAGAAAAATCAAGTAGGGACTTGGTTCAATAAATTTATAAAATTAGCCTAAAATAATATATATGATATTATTTAAGTGGCGAATAAATAATTTTTCATTTATTGGGTTTTTAAATTTCACTATAAATAAAAAGCTATATATCTTATTTCATGAGGATGGTGAAACGGTAAGTAGAGAACAATATTGAAATAAGATGATATTTAGATAATTTTTGTATAAATTAGTACTATCAGAGACTGAATATTTAAACAACTTCTAATTTATAACAGCCCGTACTTAAAGTAATTATC
>Ga0325410_1000678_pt1 | contig 35824 bp, 9 predicted proteins | sample PopdelMetagenome_16_FD_206182 | JGI IMG/M metagenome (GOLD analysis project Ga0325410, IMG submission 206182) | Populus deltoides microbial communities from Bellville, Georgia, United States - Xylem-PdIQD-R3 | ecosystem: Host-associated > Plants > Phyllosphere > Stem > Wood/Secondary xylem...
CAATTTACAAACAAATACAATCTTACAAAATCTAAAACAAACCATAATAGGTATAGAATTATACATTCATATACTACAAGTTTGTTTGAGAAATAACAATAAAACATGTACATTTACTAACAAAATATATATACTAAAAAAATGATAAAATTGACATTTAATTAAATGTTAAAATTTAAAAAGAAATAATTACTTACAAAAATTGATAAAATACTTCGGTAAATCAGAACACGGATGTTGTGACCACAAAACTTCAAGAAATATAACTTGTTATGCTTATATGAGGGAGATTTTTGTTTGGGGGGAGGGGGGCTGGTTGTTTGCAGATGGAGAGAGTTGGGATTAGGAAGAAGAAGGAGAAATAGGGGAGGAGAGGGTCGGTGGAGTGGACATATATTAATTTTTACCGACGGTTTTCCCGACGGAATATCCGTCGGTGAAACCGTCGCTGATTCTGACGGAACAATCGACACGTCACCACACAGATCTGCCATTTCAAATCCGTCGGTGATTTCATCAGTAATATAAATGGCAGTCGCTGTACGGGTTGTCTTTTTGAATCCATCGGTGATTCCGTCTGAAAAAATAACCCGTCAAAACCTCCACGTGAGCGACCCTTTTTTTTTACGACGGAAACGTTTCCGTCCGTAATTCAGTCGGTAAAAACCAACGGATATTTTTCGTCGGTAGTTACCAACTGAAATATCCGTCGGTTTTTACCGACTGAATTACGGACGGAATATTTTTCGTCGGTAATTTCGACCTCAAATTACCGATGGAAAATTTCCGTCGGTAAATCCATTGCTATTTAGCAAATTTCTGGTAGTGACAGAGAAAAGGAGAGGGCAGAATTGATTTTCTCATTAAATATATTTCCCTTAGGATAAGCCATATTTGTTTCAAAATAGACTCATCAATGTTTCACTTTTATCCCTATAATTTATAATTTTTCAATGTAACCTATATTATTTTTCAAATTTTAATTTCCCATTTATAAGTAAATTATAACTAGCAAAAAAACCCACTTTTGTTCAAATATTTATTTTTTTATTTTCTTTTATTTTTTTATAATATCCCCTTTTCAATACTCATCAATATTATAATATATCACAAAAGCACATAAAAACCTAAAAAACAAAACTCAAAAAATAATTAAAATGTAGTCTATTTAACAGGGCTAGGGATAATTTGTAACTTTTTAAAAACTAGAAGGGGAAATTAGGTGTTGATTTGTTTATAGGGCAAAAATGAAATTTACCCCTTTTTTTCTTATTTTGGTACCATATGTGGACAAAGGAAAGTGCTAAATCTTAAATTATGTCTTTTTGTTTTCTACTAATTTAATTGCTTGTGTTATTTAGAATTATTTTCATAAAAAAATAGTAAACAATGACTTTTATATATATATATATATATATATATATATATATATATATATATATATATATATATATAATCTTTTGAAGAAAGCAAACTTTTTTTTTCCTATTAGTCTTTTCAAAGTTTCAATAATATGAACCTAGAAGATATGAGAACCCTACAATCCACAATTAAGGAAGAATCCAAACAAACAAAAAAGCTAAAAATTATATTTAAAAATAGCAAAAACTCGATACAATAATTGCTGAACTAAGACACAAAAATTTCTTAAATGAAAATTGTAACCTAATGATTTTAAGAAATTGCGAACTAGAAGTCTAAGAGAAAACACCTTAGAAATGGTTGATTTTAGATAAATTCAAGATAGTCCAATGAAAAACCAATAGGCATGAACAATTCTCACATAAAAACAAAAAGTGCGGCAAAATCAATAATAATCCAATCTCTAATTAATTAAAACCTAAATATAAATTAAATAACCCTATTTATACTAAGTAAAACATCCTAAGAAAGAACTGAAAAAATAACAAAAACAATTCTAAATAAAATATATATAAAAAATCTTAAATCAACTAGGAAACTAATGTAATTCTCTTATAATATCGATCTTATGGTCTTTATCGGAAAACCTTTCTAATATCTGATCATTATGAAATGTCAATCCTATAAAAAACAAGACCTTTAGAATTATTCAATTATGCATATCGGATAAAAAATTATGATTATTAACATAGAAGTGTATATTAAGAAAATAAACTCAATCCGCGTGTATGTAGGAAGACAAGTTGAACCTGCAAGTCTTATAGGAAATAAGACTTATATATCTTAAATTAACTCATTGAACATTTATTTAACCTTCTTAGCTTTTGATCTTATAATATGCATAATTGACATATGTAATGGATCTTGTGATGTTGCTTGATGATTTTCATAATTTCTCTAGCTAAAACTTCCTTCTTGTTTATTATTACTTACTTATTGTTTATTATTCCTATATATATATATATATATATATATATATATATATATATATATATATAAAAAGACTTGCCATGATTTGAAAAGGCTTTAATCTTATTTAAAAAGTATGGTATTATCATATGATTTTTATAATATCATTGTAATTTTCTTATTTGAAAAAAGATTTTATTTTAGAATATTAAAAACTATTAAAAAAAAAAGAAAAAAACCAGCAAAACCAAGTGCATAGATGTTGGCTTGCCTAGACAGGAAGGGCAACATGTTTGGCCTTAAAAAGGTAAAAGCCTAAACTCATGCATTTGATCTTAAGAAGGAAAAAGCCCAAGCGCACTTACGCACCTGCTTGAAGTCCAGGCCTACACACTTTTTTTTTTTTAACTCAAGTATGCAACACATTGTCGACTTGAGTTTTTTTTTTTTTCAAAAATAAACAAATAACGTATTATCCACTATAATATAGCCAGCTCTAATTTATTGGAAAATTAATGTCTAGTAATTTAAACCTCAAATTTCAACCTATTTCTCGTTTAAAACCACCTCAAAAAATTAACTTAGAAACCTCAATAAACTTATTCTCAATTACAAAACACTCTTTAAATGCCTTCAAACTCAAAATCATTCGGAATATAAGCAAAGTTTGCGGCTTTTGATATGTTTTTCACATCATTATTAAAGATCCAAACCACATTCATTGAATTCATATCTTCAAGACAAATCCATTGACAACACCACACATTTATCTTAATCTAGACATACAACACGTTGTTGACTTGAGCTTTTTTTTTCTTAAAAAATGAACGAAAAACATGTCATATACCACAACAAATTTTGACCACCTTTGGTGGATGAAAAATCGATGTCCGATAATTTGGATTCAAATTTTTTTTTGTCTGAAAACACTTACAAAAACACTTTAAGAACCTCAATAACCTTATTCTCAATCTTTAAACAAAAACCTCTAATCAGACTCCAAACTCAAAATCAAACTTAATTTAAACAAAGTTTGCAGGTTTCAATATGTTTTTTTCATCATAATAAAAAGTCTAAATCACTTTCATTGAATTCTTTTTTTTTTAAGATGAATCTATTGACACTAAGATTGATCATTTTATTATCAAAATGTGATTGATCAAAAAATTTCTCTCTCCTCTCTTTTTTTTAAGGACTCGCTCTCCCATCAATATACAAGGACCAAAATGTGATGAAAAATAAAGTTTTAAAATCAAAATATAAAAACTGAGTATTATAAGCACTAAGATGAAATATAAAAACCGTAAGGACAAAAATAAATTTTTTTTTCTTGTCACATTAATAATTTCAAAAAGTATCGTGGATGCACTGTAACAATTCACATCATAATAAAATAATATAGTGGATGCACCGTAACAATTCACAGTAAAATAGTAAGATAAGATATAATGAGTGTAATAGTAAAAGAGCTATCTCTTATAGATTTTTTTAAAAAATAAATATTAATTTTAATATTTAGACGGCACTAAATGCACTATAAATAGTTTTTCTCACTGCATTCTTTTTAAAATGAAAAATCATTATTGTAACATCTTTATGTCTTCGTCAATGAAAAAACCAATGTTCATTTAAGAATTATCTACATACATTTAATACCTTTCAATTTTGTTGGATTTAGTTAAAAAAATATTATAAAAATCTATGTTTGATTAATAAAAACTTTCTTTACTGTTTCCGTAAAAAACAAAAAAGATAAAAACTTTTCTTCCTACTCCATCAAAACGAAAGGCAATGTTGAGATAAATCACAAAAAAGATTCATTATGTATATTCTCATAGTGAAATGAATATGAAATTGTATAGTAAAATGATGTTTTTACAAGGTTTATTTGACATTATCAGATTAGTTTTTTAATTTTTTTAATATAATAAAATGATTTAATTACTATTAAAAACAATAAAAAAAATTTGGCTTCCAGTAGTTTTTTTTTTATCACTTTTTTCAAAACAATAAAATGATTAAAATGCTCCACAAAACAAAATTTATTAAACTGGTTTTTAGGGTTTTTTTATTTTTATAATGATTATTTTTTGTTATGATCAAGTGCATTGAGAGACAATTTAGTATTTTTATGAATATAAATATTATTAAAAGCAATATTTGATGCCTATATTGAACACGTCAACACGTTAATGATTCTCACACACTCTGGGTGGTGCATGTGGCTTCGCTAGTTAGCCAAGCACCAGTTTTCATGACAGCATTAGGAAAGTGTTTGGTGTCCCCTCTATATATGAATAGTGTGTATGGGGGAGTGGACCGCTGGTTTGACATTGACAATCTTTTCTTATTTTTTTCTTTTCTCTCTCTTCCTTGATTCATGTGCTAAAATATTTAATTTTTTAAACCAACCCTTCAATTTTGTTTTTCTTCGGATTTGATTTTTATTTTTTTGATTATTATTTATTTTATTTGAAATAATTTATAAAATTTGATTTTTTTTATTTTCATCCTTCTTCAATTTTCTCATCAATCAAATTTTGTCTCCATTCTTTTAATTTCTATTTATTATTATTATAATAAAATGAAAAAAAATTCATTTCATTCTTTGAAATTAGGTTATTGGGCTTTCGACTTTGTGATTTTTGCCACTTTCTTTTCTATGGGATTACGATAATCTCATATCTCGGGTTAGTTGAGTTAACCCCGGTTGAATCATGTTTTTTTCTTTACTTTTTTTAATCAATTTTTTTTTTCAATTTCGTTATTCATTATTTAGTTTACTTGAAAGTTAACCTCCATCTTTTTGTTTGTATTCTTTTGTACAGGATTATTATGACCTCACAAGCATGCCACGAGTTTGACATGCTAACTAGAATGATGTTTTATTTTGTATTTTTTAAATTTGATATTTTTTTCAATTCATCTATCAATGTTTGAGTTGTTGGTAATAGAGCTTCAAATTATATTTTTTTTTTTATGAGGTTATCCTATTCTCATTCAATTTTTTTTTATTATTATCAAATAAGATCATTGAGACATTTTAAGAATATTTTTAAACTATCTTTTTATAATATTGACAAATTTTTATTTTTTTTAGTAGTCATTGTCTTTGTTTTTGTTTTTATTTTTTTATATATAATTATATTATTAAATTAACTGATATTATTAAACATGTTTGAATTAATGACTCAAGTTTCAATTTTTTCTTATTCCTTTAAAAACATTATTATCATCTAAGTATTTTTTTTATTCACAACATATCACGAACCATCTATCTATATATCTAGTGAAAACAAAATCCACTCAATATTTCTATTCCTTAAATAAAAATACCCTCCATCAAATTTGCCTCACCTTGGTGGATTAAAAAGAAAACATTATTCTCATGATCATCATCGTTAGTAATACCTTGAAAAATTGTGGTTCCCAATAGGATGTTTTTTTTTTTAAAAAAAAAACATGATTATAAGATTCTTAATTGACGTTTAGGGTTATTTGCTCATTCTATTATGATAGATAAACATATATATATATATATATATATATATATATATATATATATATATATATATTAAATTATACATATATAATAATTAATACACTTGGAAAGTTTCACTTATATAATAATTAGAACAGGTCAATTACATCAATTAACACCTGTAGGGCACGTATTAAATATTAGAAAAACCAGATAAATATTATATTGAACAAAATATTCATAGAATTTACTCTCTCTTTTTATTCAAGATATTCTTGTAAGAGAGCACCCTCACATTAGCACAATGAATTAAAAAAAAAAAAGAATTAATAAACATTTATTAATACTATTCTCAATGTTTGAATTTAGAAAATCAAGAAACACCTATTAACTATGAATAATATCTTGGAATTAGTTTTTTTTTTTTTTAGAGTATGTTTATTTTTGTATTTTAAGAGTGTTTTTGTATAAATTTTTTTAAAAATTTTCTTCAAATTAATATTTTTTAAATAATTTTGATGTATTAATATTAAAAATAATTTTTTTAAAAAAATTATTTTGTTACATTTTAAAGAAAATTAAAAAAATTACCGCACTTTTAAGTACTATTAAATTACTATTAATAATTTCATTATGAAGATAAGAAATTAAGAAATAAAAAGAATAAAAAGTTTAATTAGGCCATGAAAGGTGCCCAAAACCGACCTTGTCCACTTTCCCTCTCTCAATTTAATCCCAAAGACTTTCCTTTTCTGCAGCAATAAAATCTTTAAAAACACACCCTCTCACCCCCCTCTCTCTCTCCCCCCCTATCTCTGTCTCTCTATGATACTGACCTTTCCTTTCATTTTCTTCTCCTTTTCTCTCTGCTGATTCTAGCCGCCATTAGTAGCTACTGCTCTTTTCTTGTCCTTCTATGTAATAAATACTACCCTATGTGCTTGGAAACCAAAGACTCCAAGAAAATATTGTTGCAATATTATAAAGCAAACCAAAGCATACTTTTGTACTTGCCCTAGTCTTTGACTCTTGAACACACACACAGATAACACAGATACTTATGCCTGTCAACCATCTTTATGTTGCTACACTCCTATTTAATGCCTCTGTTCCTCTTCTACTTCATGCTTTCATACATTATATTTTCTTCCTCCATTAGTATACAGAGTTAAGTGGGGTTTGTCTACAATCTTTGATTTCTCCTTCATTTCTTGCTCTAATCAATCACAAAAAACAGAAACTTGGATCATCACTCCCTTTCAACCTTCGAAGAAAGTTCTGTGCGTATTTCATATCATTTGAGCTTACTTTCTTGATATAGTCTTGATCAAAATAAGCAACTTTGTTTTATTTATTTGTTTCTAGTTTACATGCTAGTTTAGAAACAACAACAGCGATGGCAGAGAAAGAACTGGATTTCTATTCTCACAAACTTCCCTCTGCTTCTCAGGTAACCCCGGAAAACTCTTTTCACTTTAGAACATGTTCTTGTCTGATATTGATGTTGATATAAATGTTTTCTTGGGTTTAACAGGTTGTGGAGGAGCTAAAAGAGTTATGGGGCATGGCTTTGCCAATAACAGCTGCTCACTTAATGGCCTTTTTCAGAGCAGTGGTCTCAGTTATGTTCTTGGGCAGGCTAGGCAGTCTAGAACTAGCTGGTGGTGCACTTTCCATTGGGTTTACAAACATCACTGGTTACTCTGTCCTTGTGGGCTTAGCTTCTGGGCTAGAGCCAGTCTGTAGCCAAGCTTACGGCAGCAAGAATTGGGACCTCCTTTCACTCTCTCTTCAACGCATGATCTTGATACTAGGCATTGCAATCATACCCATAAGTCTCTTGTGGCTTAATCTTGAATCAATCATGAATTTTATGGGCCAAGATCCAAATATTACTGCAATGGCTGCAACTTACTGTATTTACTCTCTACCAGACCTTTTAACCAACACTTTATTACAGCCCTTGAGGGTTTTCTTAAGGTCACAGGGGGTGACAAAACCCATGATGTATTGCTCCTTATTGGCCGTTATTTTCCACGTGCCGTTGAACTATGTTCTTGTTGTGGTGATGGGGTGGGGGGTCCCTGGGGTGGCTTTGGCATCAGCCGTGACTAACATGAACATGGTGGTGTTGATGGTGGCGTATGTGTGGTGGGTTAGTGGACAGTGGGAGATGAAATGGAGGGTCGAGATTGGAGGTGTGTGTGGTGGGGTGGGACCACTTTTGAAGTTGGCAGTCCCTAGTTGTTTAGGGATTTGCTTGGAGTGGTGGTGGTATGAGATAGTGACTCTCTTGGCAGGGTACTTGCCTAATCCCACACTGGCGGTGGCCGCCACTGGGATACTAATCCAGACCACTAGCATGATGTACACTGTCCCCATGGCACTTGCTGGCTGTGTCTCTGCTCGGGTAATTCCAAAAACTAACTTCCCACTTTTCATAACAAATAATCTAGGATTGTTACTTATGTACATATATTTATGTGCATACATGTTGATGGGTCACTATAACATAGATTCTTGCTATGCAGCCCGTAATTGTGTTTATTTTTAGCTGCGATGTTACCCTTCAGGAAGTCAAATATGGCCCATTTTTTTTCTTAGCCAAGTGGTTCGGCGGTTGAAAGAATGATTGTTGCATGCCGAGAGATTTCTGACCTAGGAAGGGGGGAACCCATAGAACGGGAACTGCCTTGGCTTGGTATGTTGAGCATTTAACCCATTTTCCAACATAGGTTACTGCTACTTCATACACAACTTAGGTTACTTTGGTCTAAAGAGTGTTTACGTAAATAGTGTGATGTTGAGATTCTTAATTACTTTGATATGGTAAGGATTTTCTTTGTGCATGAGGAACAGCTTTTGAAAAGATTGGTATCAAACAAGTTGATGAAACAGTATAAAATCTTCTTAGCATGCTCTATTTATTTGTTAGGTGATTGCATCATTTTGGAGGACCCATCTTGGATCATACGCGTAGTGTGATTGCACAAAATTAGTACATGACAAGCTTTGCTTTTGCTTACTTTCTATCAAATCTCAAATTCCATTGGCGTGTGACGATATGGTATAACCAGCAAAAGTGAACCAATTAAGTGGCCTCTTTCCCTGGAATATCATTTCCCCCCCTCTTCCTTTTTCTTGGGTTAAAGCTCACAAATATCTACACGTATCTGTTGGGATATACTGCAGGTAGGGAATGAACTTGGAGCTGGAAAGCCGTACAAAGCCAAGTTGGCCGCCATGGTTGCACTGGGTTGTGCCTTTGTGATTGGTATTCTCAATGTGACGTGGACAGTATTCCTTAGAGAGCGATGGGCTGGCTTGTTCATTAAAGATGTGCGTGTTAAAGGTCTTGTAGCAGCTGTTTTGCCAATAATAGGCCTCTGCGAGCTCGGCAACTGCCCTCAAACAACTGGCTGTGGCATCCTACGTGCCACGGCACGGCCCGCTGTCGGGGCTGGTATAAATTTGGGCTCATTTTACTTTGTGGGCACCCCAGTGGCAGTGGGGCTGGCCTTCGGGCTAGATGTCGGGTTTTCTGGACTGTGGCTAGGGCTCTTGTCAGCCCAAGCGGCTTGTGCTTTGTCTATCCTTTATGTTGTGTTGATCCGTACAGACTGGGAACATGAGGCTCTGAAGGCCAAGGAGTTGACCAGCATGGAAATGAGTACATGCAATGGCGTTGGTCGCAAACAACATGAAGAATACGAAGAAGAGAGTAAAGGGTTGTTAATGAATGTTAATGGTAACATGGTAGACGATGTTTGAAGGAGAGGGAGAGATTTGATATGTTAGCATGGTGCCTGGCTTTATTAGATTTCTTTTGAATTTTTAGTTGCTTTTTGGGGAGGATATGAATAGTTGGAATTTTGTGTCGCCCTTTTTTTCGTTGTTTTGATCGGGTTGTCATGGAGAACCTATTCGTGAAGGTTGTCATGGAGCTCTTTTGTGGCCAGAAAGAATGGCACTCCGAATGTAAAAGCACTCTTTCTTTAAAGAGGAATGGCCTACATCTTGCTTCTTCAAAGTCGCTTTGTCTTTGTTGTGCTTCTCCTTCTCTAATTGCATGATTTGCTCTTGGGCCCTACAATTGGCAAAGGAAGAACCCACTAATCAGCAAAACATTTCAGGATTAAAATGCATGACTTAACAAAAAATGGGAAGAGAATACACGAAGATGTAGCGTTGGAGCTTGCAAGAGAATGGAAGCTAAGGTAGCAATTCTCGCATCCAGGCCTGAGATCGCTTGCAGGATTTGTAGCCAGAAAAGGGCCAAGGGACAACACGAGAATGAATTATAGGGGAGGTGCGCAAAAGGCTAGATGCATGTGTACGGGTGCCAAAGAAAGTTCCTCCTTATTGGCCTACACAAATGGGTTCCACACCTCCCTTCTCTAGACAACTACTTGGCAGAGAGTAGGAATCATTGCTGTATTGATTAAATATTATTGAAAATTCTAGGCACAAAAGCTGCAATTGAATGTCAGAATACAATGGAACAAGAAAATCCTACTGCCTTTTCTCTTTCATTACATAATTGCTTTCTGATTCTATCAAATCCAGCGTATGTTGTCCTTTTATTTGAGAGATTACTTTGATATTTTAGCTCTAAATGACTATATATATATTCATGTTTTAAAAATGTTTTTAATTGATTTTTTTTTATTTTAAATTATTTTTTTATATATATATATTTACATCATTTTAATGTGCTGATATCAAAAATAATTTTTAAAAAATAAAAAAAAAATTATTTTGATATATTTATGAGTAAAAAACACTTTAAAAAATAACCGCAACCACACTTCCAAACACAATGTGTTTTCACATACATCTTTTTTTGCTTCATTTTCATTCTTGTGGAATTAAACTCGAGATTTTCATATTGAAATGTCTAAACTCTTGATCAATCGGGTTTTTGATTGAGTCAGGTAAATTTTTTTTTTTCAACCTGAACTGATACATGCCTTGGTTAGCTGAGTTCTGATTTGACCTGTCTTGCCATTTTAGATTTTAAAACAATAATTTGAACATGTGAGAATGTTATAGTACATGCATAGACTAGCTATTTGACTCGTGCTTTGTCTTGGGTCAGATAATTATTTTTTAAACAAATATAAATAAATATGCAGGTTTTTCCAATCTTTTTTTAACATAAAAAAATCATAAGCGTAAATTAAAAAACTTATACATACATTTAATTAAATAAATTGAGAATCTTTTGTGTCAACAAATAAAAAAAAAGTTAGTGATAACGAAAGACTAAACTGGAAGAATCGAGAGATAGATAAAGATTAAGATATTTGATCTTTCAAAACTGGTCACTTACATAACTGTGTGTTAATGACTTGTTTATTAGAATAATTTTTTCATTTAATCAAATGATAATAAAAATAGTCACACACATGAAATCAATTGAATAAAATCAAAGAAAAAATATTATGTAAGGATGCACATATTAAAAAAAAAGCTATCATTTTACGTGAAAATCAAGTAAAAACCAAATAATATTTAACCAAAGAATAAATTGATAAGTAAAGGGATAAATATGGATGTAGAAATATGATCTTGACACATAGGCGATAGACTTAATTGTATATAATAACATTATTTCTTAGAATTAATGTTTTATTTAATTAAACAACAATAAAAAAAAAACACACACACACACAAGTGATTTAATAAAATTAAGGAGAAAAAAAATAAGTAGGATTGCACAAAAAGAATGTCTCTTAAGATCATGAAATGTTTTGAAAGCATAATCATAAACGAACTAAAATTTTAAATTATATTTTTATTATTAAAAAAATTCATAAAGTATGTTCAAGATAAACATTACAGTGAATTTGTAATATGTATAACATAAAGTATGGTTCATAAAGTATGGTTCAAAATATCAAATGTTTAAAGTTGTTACCTATTTTATGGGTCGTACATAAATAATTAGAAAAATTGAAAAGAAATCAAAAAAATATATATTAATGGAAAGAACATGAAGCATGCCTAGAAAATTGCCAAAAAAGGATTGGGAATGATCAAAATATACAAGGTTGGAGAATTGACAGTTCAAATTTAACTGATGAAGGCCTTTTTGATAAGAAAAAAATAATTTAAGAAGGAAAATACAAATTTAAGTGTTTAAGGACTCAAATGGTTGGGATTCATTCTTCGACATTAATAGGTGATAATGGTTCAACTCATTGTCTTTGAATGATCTCCATTACCTTTTAAAAACTCATGATAAAGGCACAAACAAAAAGGCAAGAAAGAGACATCAGCCCTTCAACCACTTATCCTCACCATTGTTACCACCTCTCTATCTACTCTCATATCACCTATACTGCTACCATTCACCATCATTACTTAAGTAAAGATACCAAAAAGACCATTACTAGTGGTTGGATGGGTTCGCTTATGCCAAATGCATGTTGTTTATGGTTAAGAATGTGAAAAATAGTCAATTGAATAATGTTGAAATGTGTTTCTGGTTTGTTATAGAATATAGACTTTGCTTACTAATTTGGTCTTTGATTCTCTGTTTTTTGTTGTTTTGATCGTTAAAGAAAGTTGTTTTGAGCATGATTAGGATATCATTGCTAAGTTTAGGCTATTTCCTAATTTATTAAGGCTTATTTATAGGTTAAACTCTTGCTGAACTTTTTCTAGGCAATTCTTTGTTTTTCTGGTAAATGTTCTTGGGAAGAACATTACCTTGGTTTCATGATTTGAACCAATTTTAGTTTATTTCTTTTCAATCGACTCTTCGTATGACACCATTAGCCAATAATCTAGGGTTTTTTCATCAATAACTTGTATTTCAGTGTTTTATTCTCATGGTTTCGGTTCAAAATTGAAACCTCATCTGATAAAATCATGATGATTCGGTGATAATCGAAGTGAATGGATGCTAAATTATTGATCCTTGCATGATTTCCACCCTCCTTATGCCTTTGGGATTGTTATATTTGGTCTGAAATCAAACTCGCATTCCTGGGTTCTTTTATAGTGTTCTTCGCGTTCTTCTTCAGATTCCAGCAAAAATCTTTTATTTGATCTTCTTATGTTTTGTTTTTATTTTGGGTTGTGTTAATGGGGTTGGGCCTAAGGTTAGGAAGTCCAGTATGTGTGGTTGGGCTAAGCCCATTCTAAGTTTAATCTCTGGGCTTGAGCCTCGGGAAGCCTAGTCCACATGACTAGGCTAAGCTCATTCCTGAAATAGGGGCATATTTGGCTGGTTAAGTTTTTACCAAGAGGGAAAAAAATGTTTTTTTTTTGTGTTTTTATGGCGTGTTTGCAAACACAACCTTAAAACAACTTTTAAACCTCTAACTTTTAGTTGAGGCACCCTACTAATTTTCCAGTAAGGTTTATTTTTTTTCTTATGCTTTATCCAAACAAGCCTCAAATAGTTTTCAAAAATTCTGAGAAAATCCAAGGACCATATTAAAATTATTTGTGGATCCCTCGCGTGTTTTTCCAGCAATTTCACATAATATTGAGTAGACTTACACTATAAAATACGGACTCAGTATTAAAAATATATGTTTTTCTCTTAAATTTCAAAAAAACAATTCAAAATTTTTTCTTATTCCAAAAATATGTTTTTTTTTTCGTGCAAATAACCAAATTCAAAAAAAAAATCATGCATATTTTTATCATACTTTGAAAAAAAAATAAAAATCAGTCAATGAGTATCATAACCATTTTATGATTTTTTATTAGAACTTAGCCTACATTTCAAAAACATCAAAAATTTATGTTGTTTCTTTTAATATACGAGATTATGAATTTATATGTAAGATATATTCTCGATATTAAATAAAAAAACTGTTTCTCTTATTTTATGTTTTAACTCTAGAATGACTAGGCTTGACCCTCCCCAAAGCTATGGTCCACTCTGCTGGTTTGGATCAGCTTTAACTATTAGACAAACCAACAGTTAGAAAATATAACATTACCTTAGTTTATATCAGACAAATAAACAATGAAGCTTACCTCTAGTAAAGTGTACTAGGTGTGATATGTCTTCCCTATACAGAATCAGTCTATTTATCCAAACTGAGACCAATTAGGGTTTTTAGTGGCTAAAATACTAAGTGATGATTTTCATTCTCTATTTTTACTAAGAAGGGACAAGAATTCCTTGTCTTTTCCCTCAACAATCTTAATGGAGGAGAATAATTACTGTTAAGCAGCACACGTGAGACATATAACATATATAGACGTTGCAGTGCAAATGCAATTGCATGATTGATCAGGTGGAGGCTAGAACTAAAGATATCATGTTGATAAAAAAAAAAGCTAATGAATATTAAAAAAAAGGGGGGAATGAAAGCACGGGAGGGCCAGAGAATAATAATACAGTGCAGAAAACAAAAAAAAAATTGAGTTTTATCTCTAGACTTGAGCCTCAGGAAGCCTAGCCCACATGACTAGGCTAAGCTCATTCCTGAAATAAGAGCATATTTGGCTAGTGAAGTTTTTACCAAGCGAAAAAAAAAATTGTTCTTAAGGTGTGTTTACCAAACACGATCTTAAAACAACTTTTAAGCCTCTGACTTTTAGTTGAGGCGCCGTACTAATTTTCTAGTATTAAAATTATTTGTGAATCCCTCGCGTGTTTTTCCAGCAATTTCACTTAATATTAAGTTATAGATTTACACTATAAGATATGATTTTTTGAAATTGCAAAAACAAATCAAAAAAATAAAAAATTTTCCTTATTCCTAAAATACAAAAATATTTTTTTTGTTTGCGTGCATACAGCCAAATTCAAAAAAAATTCAAGCATATTTTTCATCATACTTGGAAAAAAATAAAAATCAGTCAATGGGTATCATAATCAGTTTATGATTTTCCATTAGAACTTAACCTATATTTTAAAAACACAAAAAATTATTTTGTTTTTTTTAATATACGGGATTATGAACTTATACATAGTATATATTCCCGATATTAAATAAAAAGATAATTTCTTTTATTTTATGTTTTAACTCTAGAATGGCTAGGCTTGACACCCCCTGGCTATGGTATACTGTGCTGGGTTATACCAGCTTTAATTATTAAATAGATCAATAATTAAAAAACATATCATTATTTTAATTTATATCAAATAAATAAACAATACAGCTTATCTCATAATAAAGTATATTAAATGTGATATGTTCTTTATACACAGAATCAATCTTTTTACTGAGATTTTAAGTTTAATTAGAATTTTTAATAGCTAAAATATTACGTGATAATTTTTATTTTCTATTTTTACTGAGACGGGACTTGTCATTTCCCCTCAACAATCTTAGTCGAAGAGAATAATTACTGTTAAGCAGCACACGTGAGACATGTAACACAGACGTTGCAGTGCAGATGCAATTGCATGATTGATCAGGTAGAGGCCAGAACTAAAGATATCATGTTCACAAAAAAAGCAAATGCTTATATAAAAAAGAAGAAGAAAAAAAAGGAATGAAAGCGCGGGAGGGCGAGAGAATAATCGTGCAGTGCAGCAAACAAAAAATATCCAGGTGCACGTAATTTGTCTATACATGTTGACAGGACCAGAAGGGGGCTCCAAATGTCCTTACAGTAGCAAAAGTAGTGGATAGGGATGATCACTGTGTTTGTTTGAGTGCAACTTTTTGCAGGAACTGAAATGTTGACACATCAAGTAATTTGGAGTTTGCTCTTCTGTGCTTTTTTTCGCACATTTTCCCATGGAAAATGATGATATTCTTCTCTATCTCACCAGATGACAAAAGTGCATCAGGAACTTGAAAAAGAAAATAAAAAAAAAAAACTGCTCTTGTTCATGTATGTTCTTTTCGGGATGTGATCGACCTCCTGGTCATGCATATCTTTATTGGAAGCAGAATTTCTGTGTTCAACACAGGATAGCATCACAGCCATTCTTCTTGCTCAACATGTCAAGGAGCTTTTCTTTCATATCTTGCTTTAGGTTTTCCATTTTTACATTATCTTCTACTTGTTATAAATCTGTCTAGATACCCTTTATTGCCTGCGTCTCTTTCTTTTACCTTAGTGTGGATGTGACAATATTGCTCACTGATCACCATACTTGATGTTTCGCCAAGATTGGCATCCTAAAGCTCTGAGATACACTGCCCATTGTGTGTCAACTCTGTAATAGAGTCTGCACGATTATGTTCTTGCAAAAAGGGTGTTGTTGATAAGGGAAGATCAGGCAATTACCTTATGGCATGTGCATGCACATTTCTTACCCTAGATAATTGACTAACCAGCTAAAATTCGTGGCATATATTTGGTTTTTTATTTTATTTTTTACACCAAGTTTCAAGTAAAAACCCATTTTAATACATGTTTTATGTTATATTCTGCTTTAGTTTTGAGTTTTGACCGAATATTCAACAGAGGAAGAGCAGCCAAAGATATCTTATGATATAGAGAGAGCATATCTCGTACCCATCAGCCTGATGGGGACACTTTATAGAAACCCTACTCTGTGTTTTTCTCCAATTTCCATTACACAGATCAATGTGTGAGGAGGACCCTCTCTGCCCTGCCATGCTGCATGTACGGATATCGAGGCAACTTTTGTTTTTCTTTATTTCTTTCTTTCTTGCATTTGATAGTATTTGTATTCTATCTCTTTTCTTTTCTCTTTATTTGCTCGTAGTGATAGGTTGTCAGTTAAGAGGTTTTTTTTTTTTTTTTTTAATAACACTTTAAAAAACACAATGAATTCACCTAAAATCAACTTATTTTCACCTAAAATCAAATAAAAAAGTCCCAATAACCTTCGTAATCTCATTTCCAACCCCAAAACAAACTATAATTAGTTTAAAATCTAAAAATTAATTCAAATCAAAACACATCTTTTGAATTTCAATCTATTTTTTTTTTTTTTACTTGATTTAAGCTCAAACCGTCTCCACTAAATTTTTCTCTTAAAAATAAACCAGTGACACTAAGATTGGTGTTTTTGTGGCTGTAATGTGGTCGATGGAAAGCTTCTTCTCTCTCTTCCTTAATTGTCAATGACTAAAATATAATAAAAATGAAGTTATATGACCAAAACATAAAATGTGAAAATTATAAGGATTGAAGTGAGAAGACATGTCACATAAATAGTGCAGTGAATAATGATTTATGAGTGTGTGAATAGTATTGTGCATTGAAAAAACACCCCCAAGTCTTTTTAGTTTCTTTTGGTAATTGTTAAGTGTTAATAATAATTTTTTATTATTAATGTTTATTTATTATATTTATTAAGTTTTTAGGATATTTGTAGTCTTCTTTAGATAACTACTATCTATATGACCCGCACTTCATGGCGAATCAAATAAATTTTTTTTCAATAAAAAATAAAAATACAGGTTTCTCCAATGTGTTTTTGAATATAAACAATTCTCAGTCACAAACCCAAATGTTTATACAAACATGTAATTAAATATATCAATATTTGAACAAGAGAGATAACTAAGATTAAAATATATGATCTTGCAATATGGACCATACACTCAGGTTTGTCTAATAACTTTGTATCTTAGGATAAATGTTTTGTTCAATCAAATGATTATTCATGCTAATATAAAGTCAAAAAAAATAAAGTCATCAATGAAAGCATACTGAAAAAAAATAAAAAAAAAACTATGAAGTCCACCTATCAAACAACCCAATACTCAATAGAGAAACTGAAAAAATATAATTTAAAAAAAACAATGAAAAAAAAAGATATGGATCAACTTGGCTTAACTCGCTAACCTCGAGATCATGGGCACATAATTAGAATAAACTCATAGAGAGGAAAGTAAATAATTGAAAGCACAAAGATCAATTCCTAAAAAAAACAAAGAAGCAAAATTCTTAATAAAAAACACGCTTACTAGTGAAAGTATATAAAAAAATTAACAAAAAAACAACAAAAACAAATATAAGTCAACTTGGGATCTTGATAACCCAACATAAAAGAAAGTTGAAAACAATCATGAAGATCAATTCAAAAAAAAATCAAATGTTGAATGATGAAATTAAAATTAAATCAAATTTATAAAAGGATCTAAAAAATCAAATTTAACTTGTGTTAACCTTTAAGACCCCTGACCCTGGCCTTGAGGTCGAGGCTAACCCCATATAAAGGAAAAAACAACAAAAAAAATCTTAATAAGAAAAATGCTAAGGGATTAAATTGGAAAAAAAACATTCAAAACAAAACACACAACAATAAAGAGAATGGAGAACAAATTTGACATAATAATAAATTAAAATCAAATGCTTATGGATGAAATTGAAAACAAGATTTAAAAAAGAATGAGAACCAAATTTGACATGATAATCAAATTAAACTAAATAACAAGGATGAGATTGGAAAAAAAAACAGTCAAAGTAAGATTAAAAAAAACAAAACATATAGTGATCAAAAAAATAAGGACTAAATTGAATATAAAAAATAAATGATATGACACACTAATACTTCAACAAGGATAAGATAGAGAAAGAAGGATTAGGAGAGGGAAAAATTCCTTTAGAGCCCAACCGAAGCTCCATTTCGCACACATACAGCACCACCAAGTAGAGGACGTCAACATGCTTTCAATACCACCTTAAAGGTAGTGTTTAGCTATAAGACGCCACTGCGTGCACTGCTCGAAAAGCATGTGCAGCGTCCATATTGCATTCGCAAACCTTTTTTTTATGAGTATTTTATATTTACCCTTTTGAGAATAACAAAAAAGCCAAGATCAAAAGATAATTTAAAAAAAAAAAGCCCCTGCTAGGGAGCTCTAATTTCTTTTACCCTGATTGCATGTAAGTAATTTTATTGTACATTAAAAATTAAAAATCCAATAAAGCCTCTCGACAAACTTGATTATTATATATAAAAAAATATTATAAAAATACCAAAACACCGCTAACCATTAGTTAATGAGATTTTACTTCTAAAAGGTAAAATAGTCATTTCACTATACATAAAAAAATAAAAAAGATATAAATGCTCCTGGGCATAAGCCACAAAAATTTTGATTCCAGTGGTAACAAAGTTATTTTACTATGCATAACAAACGTATAAAGACATTTATACCCCTGTGAGAATACCAAAATGCCTCAATAGCTAGGCATTTAGTTTGTTTTTATAGGGGTAAAATGGGAAAATACTATGGACCACCCATAGTGTTTTTCCCATGTGTTTTAGTATTTCTTACTATGTGACTCGTGCTCCACCAATGACCAGATAAAAAAATTAAGCAAAAGAAATGATGTTCAGGCGACGCAATCATGTTTTAAAGAATAGAAAAAACCAATGTCGAATGAGAAAAACTAATGTCAAATGATGAAAATCAAAAAAGAAAATAACCTAAAAAAACAATGTCAACCTATTTTAACCCACTAAGCTTGTGATCTAAGTCATTTGATTAAAATGACTAAATTTAACAAACTTGAAAGCTTAATCTTCAACTAATCAAATGTTGAAGAATGATATTGAAAAAAAAAATCAAACATAAAAAAAAGAAGCAATTATAAGCCAAGAAAAGGCTTGAGCCCATCTAGGTTAGCTTGTCAAACCCACGGGTTAGGTTATGAGATTGAGATAACTTGAAAAAAAAAATAAAGAAAATCACGACATGTAATTTTTTAAAAAACCAATGTCTAATCATGAGATGGAAAAACATAAGTCCCAAAAATAAATTAAAGCCCACCCCTATCCCGAGCCATTTGATTGGTAGCACCGAATATAAAAAAAACCACGGAGGCCAATTCTTAACAAATCAAATATTGAAAGATGAAATTTATAAGAAAAATAAATCACACAAAAGGATCCAAAAGAAAAAACATCAATTAATAGAAAAAAGGCATAAGTCCACCCAGATTAACTCGTCAAACACACGAGTCAAGTCATGAAATCATGGTAACTTTATAAAATAAAAAATAAAGAAAAACATTAATTCTATTTTTTTAAAACAAATCAACATCAAATAATGAGATCGAAAAAGTAAATAAGTCCAAAAAATGATGTACATCTATGTTATCTTATAAAACTCATGACCCGAGTCATTTGATCGGAAACTCCAAATTTAAAAAAACCATGAATCCTAAATTTCAATAAATCAAATATAAAATGGTGAAATTAAAAAAAAATCACAAAAAGAATTCAAAAGAAAAAATCACAATTAAATGAATGAGAGTCAAATTTGGAAAACAAAATGAGATGATGGATAATTTTAGATTGAATGATTAAATTGAAAAGAAAAATCAATTCAACAACAGAATTAAAAGAAGAAACCATCAAAATAATAAAAACCAAAATTTAAAAAATAACAAATTGAAAATTTTAATTAAATGATAAAATTGAAAACAATTGAAAGTTTACAGAAGAGACAAGAAAAAAATGAAAGAAAAAAAAGAATCGAGAACAAATTTGAAAAAAATAAAAAAATTTAAATTGAATAATGAAATTGAAAATAAATAAAAAATTTACAAAAGGGTCAGGGATAAGAATTACAAATAAAAAGAATGAGAAATGAAACTCAAATATCTCCATTTAAAGAGACTACCCTGAAATTTTAAATGTCGAGCGTGAATTGTAAAAAAAAAAAAGAGATGAAATAAAAAAAAATCATTGACATCAAATCTGATAATCTTTGGCTACACAAGTCTCCTCTCTAAAAAGACAACACCAACACAGTTCAAACATCATTGTACAAGGCAGCATTTGAAAATTAGATGGCCTCACACGCGACACACTAAGAGTGCAGGGGTTATGTCATCAGTTTTTTTTAATAATATTTATATATATTAAATCACACAATTTTCCCAAACTAACCTGACAATTACAAAATAGCTTGAGTGCAAAGATAAAAATGTCCCTGGGCATAAGCTATGGAAAATCCAATTCCAACACATGCAAGTCATTTAACTATTTATTAAAAAATAAAAAGACAAAAACATCATTGAAGGTAAGCTTTAAAAAAATTGAATTTGAGGGTATAAAGATTATTTTACTATGCATTATAAAAACAAAAAGATGCAATTGCCCCTTTTAAATTCTGGAAATATACAATAATTCCATCATATTGTGAAATTATTGAATTACCCCCATTAAAATTGTTTTTTGGTTTTTTTCAAAGAAAATAGGTATTTCACTCTAAAGTTCAACTAAGCCATTTATTATTTTTTTTTCATTTTGATCCCTGTCATTCAATTTCACTCTAAAGTTAAATTGATTAGCATCCGTTCCTATCATTGTGGTGAGTTTTTGCTGTTTTGACTTATCATTCAGTGGGGGGAACTGGATTGAGTTCATGTCGTTGTCAAGTTCTTGGATAGATCACATGGGGGTGGCTATGAAAGGCAAAACATGATAGTGAACTTTGGGCTACCGGCCTTTCTGGATTGAGTATAAGGTCTATGAAGAATTGCCAAAGCCATGAGAACAATTTCAAAAAGATAAATATTCCCATAGAAAGACCAAATTCTTCGCTTTCCTTTTATTTTCACAAATGAAGTTGTAGTAATTTGCATAGCAAATAAAAAAAAAGAGAGAGAGATATGCTTGTTTTCTCTTTATTTACCTAAAAGAATTTCCAAGACTGGGCTCTCCAGTCCACAAGTTTACATCAAAATATCCATCCTGAATACTTTGTGTTCTAACTTTGGTTTATGAATAATTGAATAAAAAGCTTGTATGTAGACATGCATGTATACGTATGTATGTATGTATCCATGAAGTACTTCTGAAGAAGATATGAGGGTACTACTAGATATGGTCACCCTCATGTTATGTAAAAAGGTGCTACTACTTATTTCTGATTTCTCAGATTAAATTTCAACTTCTTTCATGTCCATCTTCGTGTGTTGGCAAATAAAACTGATCTCAGGTCAAAATTACCCAGGGGAGGAGGAGACATGCATGCTCAGAAGAAAATATATATCAGTAGTACGCTAATTGATGGAACAGTCATGCTGCAACATTCCCTTAAAACCCTTTATCTGCTAAACGAGCAAGTTATGCTTTTCTTTGAGCAGGCACCAGCAATGAGCAAATACATGTGGGAAACCAGTGGCGCTGCTGACCATTCATCAAGAACACTCAAGCACTTCAACACACACCAGCTAATTTTATATGATGGAATTATTCACTAGCCTTTTTAGACCTTATCACTCCAAGCTTGCCTTTAAACTTTACAGTATTTTTGTTTCCAACAATGATTATGGAATATGTAGACGAAGTGCAGGAAGTATGATGAAATGCCAAAGACGAGAGGAAAATGAACATCTGGTTAGAAAACTTTTGTTGAAACAAATACAGCAAACCATGCCTATGGAATATGCAGACGAAGTGCAGGAAGTATGATGAAATGCCAAAGACTAGAGGAAAATGAACATCTGGTTAGAAAACTTTTGTTGAAGCAAATACAGCAAACCATGCCAAAGATGAGAGGAAGTGATCTCGAAATGCGCTTTGATCATTTGAATTATACTAATTTTTTGAAGCCAAACAAAATACACGGGTCGAAGGTATAAAGTGTTAATAGAACTCCAAATGGTAGCTAAATAATGATTCCAAAGGAATGGTCTTATATTGTTGACATAAATTAGAAATCAGAAGCAGAAAGACTTCTCCAACCCAACTTACTGCATTTGCAGCTTCAGCCTTCAAACCAGACTAAACTTGCGAGGTCCGAGTAAAACTGGCGCTCTTTCTCAACATTGAAGAATAGTCAGGGACAAGTGAAAGATCATTTTGAGTATTCAACAGCCACTGTCAACACTCTTGACAGGTCAGCAACTAGAGAACCATTGTTCTCTGGATTCTCGAAGACTCTAACCAGACTTGATGGTCAAAAGTAATGGCAACAAATGTCATATTTCATTAATCTTTACAGCGAAACCAGGAATTTGAAATTTTGCATAGAAGATGATGAATCGAAGAAACCTGCACATCAACAAACAAGACCCATCTTCTATATTCAATAAGGACAAACATGTATGTCGTAGCATTGTGATCATATGGAGGCTGAAAAAATCAAAAGACATCAAAAAAAGAAAACTTCTAAAGAAGAGGTTTGCCGGTATGCACCATATGATTACTATTATTTTACAAGATCTACCGTGGCAGAAACTGTACATGACATCCATAACCAAGTTATATTCTTCAGGATTTGGAAAACTCACTTTCTACATTAATTGAGGAGAAGACATTATGGTTTCTTCTCAATTGTTGTCTACCTGGCCTTTGCATGCAAATGGATGAAAAACCCATAACAAAATCTTGGTTTTTTTTTTCTTTTTTTCTTTTTGGAAAAAGAATCAAAGACTAAGTTGAAGTCCACACTTAGTCTTGCTCTCTTAAACTAACAAAACCATGAGGAGAAATGAATGGTATAGATAATGTAACATCCCTGTAAGCAGTTTTATCTGTATCTTTGCTCAACTTTATTCTTCAGTTAATGAGCCCTGCTCTAAAATGATGTCAAAAACTTTGATATAATGGTACTCCTTTCTTTCTTCTGTGCTGTCCAGATAGTTGACACAACAACCTCATGCCATCAAATGCATTTCTATTGACAATTTCACATAACACAGCAAATGGGAAAGGCAAATAAGTTGAATTGTTGATACAAATAAAAGTTGTTACAACTGTTTCAATAAAGCGGCATATCATGAATAGTAAATTGAGAAAAGGGGCAATTACTGCACTGTTCTTGAATTGGAAACCACCAAAGATACATGCAAACAAATGTGGATCACATATTCATCATAAATATGTGCATATTCTATAACACTGATCAAAGAATAGTAGATCAGTACTTTGGAAATCATTACTCCCCATCCCATGACAGAGAGCATGCATCTAATAACGGCAGATTCCCCATTCACCACCTCTGTTTCTCCATTTCAATTCTAAATATAGAATACTATGAAGTAGTATGTTGAGCTAAGCATGTGAGTGAGGGAATCCCCCTTTGGCTAGCAAGGAGAAGTTTGAAGTGCATATATACAAAGATGGCTCAATAACCCAAAAGCTTAGGCTTTTGGGTTTGAGATGGTGTCTATCAATGCATTTGGGCCCTCATGTGCCCAGACCAATGAAGGGTCTATGAAGACTTTGAAGCGCAGATCTTAGAGAACTACCAAGTTCTAGGATTAAAACAAATAAATCAATAAAATCAGAAAGACCGTAGAAATTAAACTCAATGAAGACAGGTAGGGACAACAAGTTCCTGCAAAACCATTTCTAAACAACACAAGATAGTCAATGCTTCAACGGTCCCATTACTGCAATTCTTTTGACCATCTAAGAGTTAAGCCTCTCATGCACAATTCAACATGTTCTTTCAGTTTGGATGTAATGATGCTTATTTGACTTCAGCTTATCAACTTTCATATAGAGGTGCTCAGAAAATATTGGCACTGCAAGCTTAGAGGCACAGGATTCCATAGTTTTCCAGTAATAATGGTAGTTACAAAATCAGTAGGATTAGAATCCTATATCGGAAAGTACAAATTTTGAGAAGAAAATCAGGTCCCAGGTTTCCTTTTGCTTTTGTTAGGCAACAATATAGAGAGTTAACTAAGTTATGAAAGAGCACATTATAAGCATGTAAATTTGCGTACCCTTGCCCAAATAAAAACAAAAAAACAAACAAAAGAAAGAAATAGAACAAGAAGCTAACCTGCAGATTATTAGTTTAGACAGATAATTAAATCTTTTAAGTAGCAGTCCTCATGGCTGTCAATGATTCCTTCTTTTTCTTAGGCGAAGCTGATCACTCTTGTGACCTTTCGTGGAAATTGTACCCTCTACTCATTTCTTTTCTGATAGAATCTTTTGGTCGAAATTCCTTGGTCTTGAAATGGCGCTTTTCAATCCCTCTATCTCTTCCAGCATTCCTTGCATGCTCCCTTGAATCTAAAGAAGTCTTCTTATCTCCTCTTCCTCTGCTGCGTGGGGCATTTCTATGAGCATGTCTCTTACCCTCTCCTTCCTCCCCATCATCATCATTGTACATATAATCATCTTTTGATACAACTTTATCCCTTGTCTTACCGTGGTGTTTCTCAACCACCCTTTCTCTTCTAACATTTCTTGAACGCTCCCTCACATCTAAATTCTTATTCTCATCTGCTCTCCCCCTTGGGGATTTTGTACGAGCATGTGTCCTAATTTCACCTTCCTCCTTATCATCGTTGTACTTATAATCATCTTTTGATACAACCTTATCCCTTGTCTTACCGTGGTGTCTCTCGACCTCCCTTTCTCTTCTAACATTTCTTGACCGCCCCCTTGCAACTAAATTCTTATTCTCATCTGCTCTTCCCCTTGGGATTTTTGTACGAGCATGTGTCCTACTCTCATCTTCCTCTTCATCATCATTACACTTATAGTCGTCATTTTGTACAACTTTATCCCTTGTCTTACCATGGTGTTTCTCAACCCCCCTTTCTCTTCTAGCATACTTCAAGTTCTCCCTCACATCCAAATTCTTATTCCTGTCTGCTCTTCCACTGTTAGTTGGGGCATTTCTATGAGCATTTTTCCTACTCTCGCCTTCCTCCTCCTCATTATACTCATAACTATCTTTACTATCATCCTCAAAATCAGACCCCGCGTCAGTCACTTCCACACAATCATTAGCATCTTGTTTTTCTCCTTGCCCTTCAGATTTGCCATCAGTCTTCTTTTCTTGTTGTTGGCTTCCTCCATGTACAGTAATTGATTTACGTTCTTCGACAACTGTGTGCATAAGATGAATATACTGATTCCTAATATCCACCACTGGATTCTTCTCAACTAACAATCCCCTCTTATATCCCTCCTTCAAAACAACAGTATAAGTTCCTATCTTATTCGACAAATAAAATATCCCTGGATGGTGTAGCAATGCTCTCTTAAACCTCGACCGGATCCCCAGCCACTCTCCTAAACACAACAAAGTGTCCTTCTCCACTTTCTTCGAAACAGAAAGATTAAGTACCTCATGCAACACACCCACCGCCCACCTATCTGATTCATCAGTATTAGGCCCAAGATGCATAGCATTCTCATAGGGAGAAACATAAGGCAACTTTTGCCAGTCACTAATCCACTGCTTCAACCTCTTATCTATTTCAAAACCCTTCGAAAACTGCATTGGAAACTCAATAGGCATCCCTTTAACATAACCAGTTTCTCTACTTTTCGCCCTCTTTTCCATAACCGAAACAGCCAGTTCATCACTCCAGCAAACCAACTCCAACCCCAAATCCGAACCCGACCAAGGTGACAAATTCTTATCCCCGAGAACTCTAAAATAATCAGGGAATTCAGGAACCAAACTCTTGACACAATCTTGAGGCAAACCCAAATCCCATAATAAAAAATCAAGAAGCTTTAATGGAATTTTATCAATTCTTGAAACCATTAACAACTTTAAAAGCCTATTAGCAACATCATTCTTATAACTCTCACTTTGATAAACTAACTGTTCTTCAATATCAAGGTCAAGTACCTGTTGTGTTAACTTGACATGAGGATTGATTCCAATGCCACCAGGTAGAAATTCTTCAAAGACTGAAGGGTATCTTCTAATTAACTCTATTGGCCGTATTGGTATTTTGAGGAAGTCTTTTTGTTGAGTGATTATGGAGATAGGGAGTGATCTTGATGGCTCTGACTTTATTAAGTTCTTGATTGAAAGCACTGGCTTTAAGTGCTTTTCTCGCTCAACTGCATGGTCTAAGCCCCTGTCTCTGACGTGCTTGATGGCCGCAAAGTCGACGAGGCTGCGGCGGTGACCTTGGTGGCGGGGTTTAGGGAGGGAGCGGAAGAGGAATTGCATTGTTCAGGCTGCAGCTTCCTCTGTTTCTTTTGGAAATGAGAGTATAGTGGGGAGGGAAGACCAGGGGTTCAAGTAGGGTTTTGGTTTTGCCTTTTTATGTCTCCTATGTTATTAATGGTCTATTCATTTATTATTTTTTATTATTTTTAAAATTTTGTTTAGAAGTATAATACATATTATTTTGTAAAATAATTTTTATTTAAAAATATATTAAAATAATATGTATTTTGTTTTTGAATATTAACTTATTAAAATAATAAAAAATATTAATTGAAAACTAAAACAATTTAAAAAATATAATTATATAGCAGATATTGACTTCCAAGCCACAAGAACACCACTGAATTGCTGAGTCGACACAAATGCCCATGGTGTCTTAAATTTTTATTTTTTTTAAATTAATATATATATTTTTAGATTTTTAGATTTTTTTAATATACTAATATTAAAAATAATTTTTAAAAAATAAAAAAAATATATTATTTTAATAAACTTTTAAATAAAAAATATTTTAAAAATAATTATAACCACGCTCCGAAGCTTAATCATAAACCAAAAACATTATTAAGATTTTTCACGTGTAAACCGATAATTCACGATTCGGATTTTGAACAATAACTTGCATTGACCAATTTCTTCAGAAGCGATCCAATGAAGAACTGTTTTTCTTTTTAACTTTTTATTTATTTTTATTAGTTAATAATGCAATAATGATTTGGATCTAATAACTAACTAAGGAAAAATAATTTAATAATATTCAAAGAATTGGAAAGCTAACAAAGCGTGTAATTGGAGTTGCATTTAAATAAATTAAAATAATATATTTTTATTTTTTAAAATTTATTTTTAACATCAACATATTAAAACTATCTAAAACACTAAAAATTAATTTTAAATATAAAAATTCAAATTTTAAGTAAAGAGTGTTTTGGTCTCACTACCAAGCATCCCTTTAAATAGTGATAATAATATATAGGTAGGTACGTTGCGGCTGCATCATTATTTTCAAGTGGAAAAAAAAATTCAAGTCATAAAAGAAATTTTAAAAGTGAGAGGACTAATTTTAAAACCTCTCAATCTGATTATTTACATGACCTAAGTTTTAAATGGAAAGATACATTCAACTAATACACTCGACCTAACCAACTTAAAAACAATAATAAAAAAAAAGACATGGTTTAAAGGCAATCATAACAAACCCACCAAGTTTAACAATTATTTTCATTATAAAACTATATTTTATTTAACTTAATAAAAAAAACAAAAAATCATAGTTTTAAAACTCAGATTACCATAACAAATTGGTTTAGAACTTAAATAACCCGGAATGTAAATTAATCCAGGTTAAAAAAATAAAAATAAAAAAATTGACCCGAGTTTGATTCATTGAATCTGGTGAAACCCACTCAATAATCCATTTATTTTTTTATAAGTTTTGTTTTTCAAATAATATTATTTTAATTTAAAAAAAAAACAAAAAACAAAGTGGTGAACCTAGACTTATCCTTCTAACCCAATGCCCTCACTTTGCCCCTGTTCACTTTTAAGTCGGATCTATTAAGTTTTGGAAAAATCAAAAGAGGAAGGAAAAAAAGGGTTACGTGGCAAGCCTCTAGAAAAGCCTAAGTGCATAGTTTTGAAGCAGGGTCACACCTATAATTTTCTTTATTTTAAAACATGTATTTTGATACAAAAAATTATTTAAAAAATAATTATTATTACATTACCAAAGACATTCCTAATTAAAGATAAATGACATATTATCCACAGTTTTCTTTTTAAAAAATAACACAGATTGTGTGTCATTTCCAACTAATATCAAAGACATAAAACACATGTTTTAAGTTTTTTTTAATTGGATATCAGATTTAACGAGTTAATCTAATTTGATGGATTAATTCAGTTGATTTAATTTTTTTAATAGTTTTTAATTTTAATTTTATCTTTTAATATTAATTTGATTAATAATTAAATTTTATAATTTGTTTTATTTACTTTTCATTAAATTATCATAATCTCATAAGGGATTTTACTGTACTACTCATCACAAAATACTTTTCATTGGAATAGTGCTTTTTTTTCAATTAATCTTTTTTTAATTTTATTCTTTAATATTAATTTTTTTATTTAGTTATCATGTTTTTATGACATGACCTTACAGTCAGATCCATATTTAAAACTCTTGGATCTGATGTTGCAGCAAAACTCAAGGCTCTTGAACCTAGTGTTGCAGTTAGACCCACTTGAACTTGAGTCATGCAAGTTTAATATTATTATCAATATTATAAATATTATTATTTGTGTTATAAATATTATTATTTTTATTATAATTAATATTGCTAATATAATAATTAATAAATTTTAAAATATATTATTAATTTTAAAAAAACAACTATAAATTTGATTTGAAAAATAAAATTAAAAATTATAAGAACTTGAGTCATATATATTTAATATTATTATTGTCATTATTATTAATATAATTATTAATAAATTAAATAAACACTATCAATTTAATTTTAAAAAATAAAAAACTATAGAAACTTAATTCAAATAAGTTTATTATTATTATTATTATTATTATTAATATTATTTTTAGAGTTCTGACTTAAAACTTTTGGATATTAATATTTTTAATATATTTTATGTAAAAAAAAATTTAGCGCGGCCACCCCACTCATTAATCACTATCTCCTCTTATTTTATATATATATATATATATATATATATATATATATATATATATATAAATTCCAATTGCAATCGCTTGTTAAAATAAAACAGTCTTTTCCTTTCTCATCGAACCACTGTCCAGTCCAGTCCTTTTTCTTTGACTCCACCCAGACAAGACAGCTGGGAAACCTCATTTCATCACGCCCTTTTCGCCACCGGAAACCGGCCATGGCCTCCTCCTCCGCTGGCAACTCGCCACCGATCTCCACCATATCTTCCCTATCGAAACGTTTCGAATTCTCTCCCGATCCGCCGCCCAAAATCTCTCTCTCGATCGACCAGTACCAGCATTGCTCCAAGGCTTTACACGTCTTTAAAAATAAACTCAGGACCCGGGAGATAATCGCACAAGAGTTCGCTCATTTACAGGTTCAAAATGGCATTTCTTTATTTATCTATAGTTTTTTTTTTCCTTACTTTTTTTTTTTGGTTTTGATGGGATTTGTTTTCAAAGCAAAATAAGATTGTTTTGATATGCCAATTTTTTTAGGCATTAAGTTTATAGATGGGAAGCATAAAATGGGTTCTTGTGGTTTGCTGTTTTAAGGATGTTTTGAGGGTTATTCTGTTTGGTTGCTGAGAAAAAAATGGGAAGTGAGATAAAATGTTTTTTTTTCCTCTTCTTTTTCATGATTGAAAGAAAGTTAAAATTCATTCTTCAAAGAGACTGAAAGCAGAAGCCAAACTAGATTTAGAGTAAGCCATAATTACTGCAAATAGTGACTGTGTAATGGCAAGATCACGGATTGGAGTTCCTGGAAGCTTACATTTTACAACAAAAAGAAAAGAATCAAGGACACTGTTATGGGGGAGCGTTTTCCTTCATGACATCTAGCATTTTTTCCCTCCAGATAAAATAAAGAGAGGCACCTCCTGGCAATGCTTCACAAGATAGAAGAAAGCTATCTTCTGAAGATTTGGTGACTCATCTTGTCTCAGCTTAATTACTCTGCCAGTCCCCAATAGGCCTGTTGATATTGCATTTTTGTAAAAGATGATGTCATGTAGGTCTGGCATAGAGACATGTGAAATCTAAGTGAAGCCAAGTTTCATTGCATTGATTACATAAAACAGAGAGAGGATTAATGCTCTTTCCCAATTTAATTTGTCTGTCGTTTGTAGAAAGCTTGTTGAGCACAATCAGCCAACAGTGGTGCTGTGTTTTGGAACAAAAAGAGATCCCCAGAAAAGTCAAACTGAAAGTTTGGTTCTTTCTAAAGACAAGTTTTTGCACACGAAAGGGAGACAGAGACATTTCCTTTTAGGGTTTTTGGTATTGATTATTAAAGGAACTGTTTTATTTTATGCAAACATGTTCTCAAATTTTTGTTTCTGGTTCTTTATTATTTTTTGCTAGCAAAAATATGATAAAAAAAGTGGACAAAAAGATTAATTTCAATTTAACATCAACAAATCAATAAATGGGATTCTAATTGATGTGGGCTGGACTTAATCTTGGTTTTTAAAAGCTGCATATGTGATGTTAAAGCATGTTGTTCTCTTGTGATTTTCTTGTTGCAGGCTAGTAGGATAACACCGTCTCAGATGGCAAGAAGCTGCAAGGTGGCTCTTGACAGTGTGAATGTGAACAAAAACCGGTACCTGGATGTTGTACCATGTAAGCTATAATTCTTAGAGGTTTAGATCACTTGTATGATGCTTCAAGAACATTTTTTGACTAATGAAAATTTTTTTCCATGTTATTTATTCCAGTTGACCAAAATAGGGTTGTTCTTAATCCATGCAAAGATTATAGACCATCTGCAAGAGGATATATTAATGCGAGCCTCATCACGGTAGAGTACATCGAAGCTTTAGTTTATTCTCTCTCAATATAAATCTATATGAGGTACTTGAAACTATATTTTTGCTTGTCCTTCTGACCCTATAGGAATTACTTGTTTTTGCAGACTTCTTCATCAGATAACATTTCACAGTTCATAGCTACACAGGGCCCACTACCACATACATTCGAGGATTTCTGGGAGATGATAATACAGCACCATTGCCCTGTGATTGTGATGCTTACTCGATTAGTGGACAATTATAAGGTACTTCACTGTCTTAAGTTCAAGTTATTTATTCTGATTCCTAGTCATATGTGACCGCCACGGAAGTGATTGAAAGAGTATATGATGCCTCAATTCTGAAGATGCTGCAGGCCATTCATGTATTTTGCTGTTCAACATTTCTTTGTGTGTGGGTGTGCGCATATGTGAGTGAGTGGGTTAACATGCATAGCGTTCCTATTGAAAAAGAACAAGTGCTGTAATTAACCATAGCTAAGCACTTACACCTCATTGTACAGGCTTTTATGATATACACAATTTAGTTTTCTTGACATTTAAATGTCCTGAATCACTTCTGAATTTGAATTGTATGTGCAGACAGTAAAATGTGGAGATTACTTTCAAGCAGAAGATGGTCCTAGAGATTTTGGAAATATTTCTATTGTGACGAAGTGGATCAAAACTACTGACACCTCATTACTGTTGCGCAACTTGAAGGTGGGCTATAAAGAGGTAAGTTTTATTTATTTACATTTATATTTTCAAATGATCAGAAGAAATGTCAATGATGATGAAATGAAAAAAAAATGTGGTCAATGGTGAAATGCACTATTATTTCTCAAAAGGAATGGTTTCTATGTTTTTTTTTTATGTGCTGAAATAAAGAACTGCTAGAAGCACAACGCTACCTTTCTCATCAATTTGGCTGTTTTTTTAGGATAAGGAATTAATGTACGAGATTGTTGTGAATATGTAGGCCAGTATCACATGCTAATATTCAAATGCAGTTTTAGGTTCTAAGAACATGAATGATTAGGGTTCTGGAATTTTGAAAGAAGCAGGAATTGTCTCTTGTAAGTTGTTTGCACTTGCGGAGGAAAACAAGGTATCAGGGTGTACTGGAACAGTATGCTTCTGAAAACATGCAGCTGGGATCTTGCTTACATCCTGCTGCTATGAGACTTCATGGGTTCTGTCATAACCTGATTTTTTACCATTTTTTCTTATTTTTTTCAAAAAAATCCAAGAAATAGCAAAAAACAACAAAAAAATCTAAAAAATAATTTTTGATATATTTGCGTTGTTTTTGGTATTTTTAGCATCTTTTCAAAAGAATTAAAAATTCAAAAATTTACTTTCGATGTGTTTAGTTTTTAACACGCTCCTTTCAAAATCATTGGTTAATTTTTCTTATTGAGTTGACGTTGCCTTATTTAAAAATATCAAGAATAAGATACATCAAAAATAAAAAAATAAAATATTTGGACAAGGGGACCAAAATGCAAAGGAAGAAGATGAGGGACCAAAGTGTTTTTTTGGTTGCTTCGGGACCAAGAAATTAAGATGAAAAAGACAAATTTGTTTTGCCTATAAATAAGTGGTTTTACCACACAAAAAGGGAAGAGAATTTTGGGGAAGCATTAGCAAAAAAAATAAAAAAGAATTACCTAGAGCACAAAAAAAAACACTACGCACGATTACTCTCTCTCTCATAAATCACCAAAACCAAACAAATAAAATTTCTTACCATCTCCCCTATTGAGGAAAAAAAAAAACTCCTCTCTTCCCACAGACAAACACACACACTACTAGCCTCTCCCCATGCTCTTCATTTCATTTTTTTTACCCAAAACCTCATCTCCTCCAACTCATCATCATCAACCACCACCAACAACTTTTCATCTCTTTGAAGCCATCAACCTAGCATTTGACCCGATTCCAGCCTGTCTCCCTCTCAAACCAACCCTAACCATTAGCTGCCTCTCCACCGGCATTGCAAGTAAGACCCATCTTCAACCTTTAGCCAACGCTGCCCACCCAAGCTCCACCGGGATCCTCATCTTTTCTTCCCCTAGAACCATAGGTCCCCCATCAGCTCCTTCCTTGTCAAAAGCAAACCTTCTAATAGCCATTACCAAATGCCATCACTACTCCCACCAAAACCAATCCAGCACCTTCTAGCCACCATAACCCATACCAACCATCACCATATTCAACGCTGACAACATTTCATCCACCCAGCTGTGATTGAAACTCAGTAGCCTTTCCACCTGACAACCTCATTTTCTTCTTCACCGTGGGCAACCCAGCGTAACCATCCACAATCAGCCATCACCATTGACAGCCGAGACCTTCTCCACCATTGGTTAGCCTCCACTCAGCAGCCCCTCCCATCAACGCCAGCCTCCTCCACTACTGCCTTCTCTGAAACCATTCAAAACACACCAGCCAGCCGTGACCCCAACTGTCCAGCCCTTTCCCTTTAATTTGCCATCAACAACCATTGTTTCACCCAACTGACAGCTAACCACCAAGACCCACCAGCAACACAAAAAATCTCCATCCTCCCTCTCTTGCCCAACAGATCTAACCTCACAATAGTTGTTTCCTTCTCCTACTTCGAAACTGAAGTTTCCATTGACTGTAAATCCACACCCCTCTCGTTATCTCATACTCCATAGCTTCGGCCTACCACCCAACTTCTTCTGTTAGTGATAGCAGCTGCAACCATCTAAAGAGAAATTTTAAGAAATGGGGATCGAAAGTTTAAGCCTGTTGATCTCCCAACATCTACACTAGTGGATGACACCGCCGATGTAGAAGGAGAGAAGAAGACGCGGAGCTTCTATTGAGCCAACTGACACGTCTCTACTCCCTCATCGGCGCATGCAACGACGCGCCAATAGTACCGGCTATCCACTGTCATGCGTGAAGTCACGTGCCACCACTATGCACATCAAGTCTAGAAGTTCCCCCCACCGTATGTCCATCCAAATCTGGTCCAATCATCTTGGAAGGTCGATTCATAACCTCAAAATATATTTTGGACAAATTGCTATAATTTCATGAAATTTGGGACAGAATGCTTGTTATTGTGTTTTTTGGATTGTTGGACATTATTATTTTGGATCAATGTGTGTTTGTTTATTTACAATGACTTGAAAATTTGTGTTGATTTGTTAAGTTTATTCTTTAGGACTATGATTGATAATTAAACATTAAATCTTGATGCATGAATTATGCTTGGGCTTGTGTTGATTCATTTGAACTAGTATGCAATTTGAATATAATTTGTGAAGTTAACAAGATTTGATGCTTGATTGTTGGATTGTCAAATTATTATGTTGGTTAGTAATTTGCGTGGAGTTGATATCATGGCTAAAATAGCTTGATTAAAACGTATTTTTTTGTGTTTTTCCAAACATGGTCTTAGTCTAATTTTTATTTTTATTTTTATTTTTATTTTTATTTTTGGAAGATCATCTTGTAATTAATTTTGGGTTCCTCACATTTTTCCCCACATTGAATATTTGAAATTGTGACCTTCACGCGAGATTTTTTTTGGTATTAATTTAATCAGTTTCGCTCTGCAAAAACAACAAAATCTTTCTTTTAAAAAAATATACAATTTTATTTTAGATTGCATATGACCAAGTCTCTCAAAAAATAAAAAATAAATAATATTAGCATAAATAATAATAATAATAATAATAATAAAATACACATGATTTAGAATCCTTAAATATAAAAAATCAAGAAAAATAGTTTTCTTGATATCTTTGCATGTATTTTTTGGATTTAATAACCAGTTTATGAAATCCATGAGAATTTAGCCTATATTTTAAAAATACAAAAAAAAAATTATTTTGCTGCTTTGAATATCAAGGATTACAAACTTGGATGTAAGACATATTCTCGATATTAAAAGAAAATATAAAAAATATATTGACATTAGAATGATTAGGTTTAAATTGATAAGATAGGACCTCTTTATCGAGGAGGACTTTTCTTGAACTTTAGATAGACCAACAGTTAGCAATGCAATTTACTTTGGGTAAGGTGTTTTTATGAAATCTATGAGAATTTAGCCTATATTTTAAAAATACAAAAAAAAATTATTTTGCTTGTTTGAATATCAAGGATTACAAACTTGGATGTAAGACATATTCTCGATATTAAAAGAAAATATAAAAAATATATTGACATTAGAATGATTAGGTTTAAATTGATAAGATAGGACCTCTTTATCGAGGAGGACTTTTCTTGAACTTTAGATAGACCAACGGTTAGCAATGCAATTTACTTTGGGTAAGGTGTTTTTAACAGATACAGATACACCCGTTTAGTTGGTGTGCGTTTAGGATGGAAACAAAAGCACTGTTAAGTAAACAACTAGGCCAGAATGCCATGTGTAGTAGCAAACCATAATTTGGTTCTATGGCTGTGGGAAATTTTCTGGAGTTTTGTTTTGAACTTTCTTGTTTCTTCAGGCTCAGAGATCAACTGTTGGAGTGTACCCCTGCTTTGTAAATTTTGTTTGATCTCCAGCGCAGCTACATATATTTACCAATAGTTTAGGAAGTTTGAGGTTCAGTTGGTGGGGGGGGGGGGGGGGGGGGGGGGGGGGGGGGGGGGGGGGGGGGGGGGGGGGGGGGGGGGGGGGGGGGGGGGGGGGGGGGGGGGAGGGG
>Ga0325410_1000679_pt1 | contig 35816 bp, 28 predicted proteins | sample PopdelMetagenome_16_FD_206182 | JGI IMG/M metagenome (GOLD analysis project Ga0325410, IMG submission 206182) | Populus deltoides microbial communities from Bellville, Georgia, United States - Xylem-PdIQD-R3 | ecosystem: Host-associated > Plants > Phyllosphere > Stem > Wood/Secondary xylem...
GTTGGTTAGGTAGCTGACAATCCATATACAGGTCTTTGTTAATGAAGAAAAATACCAGTATTGGGCCTAATATTCAATCAAAATGTGTTAATAGATGGAGGTAAATGGCATAATAGAAGTCAAGTAAAATAGTTCGAATGAGAGACTGCTCCCTGCTGTATTCACATTTATTCTTTTGAGATCTTCAAGTTCAATTCTGGTCTTTTCTCACCGTGGCATTGTAAAATGTCATGGTCCATCATGGCTTTATCTTAGATTTTAATGCTCACTGATTTATTTTTTGTCCTTTTCGATGCCATTTTTAATTTATATGCATTTTGTTCTTTGTTACTTTCTGCAGAGCTTTAGACATTCTTCTTTGGTATATGAAACAGTTTTGCTTAACAATAAGTTATCTTCTGCTTGTGTGTCAGTGTTTCTTTTTCTGCTGTTTTCTGTCCCTTCCAACCAATTTAAGCCTCCATGGGTTACTAGCTAACCTGTCCTTGTTCCATTTAAGTTGATGGTTGTGGTCTACAGATTCCATAATTTGAATTTTCAAAATGTTTCAATCTCTATCGTGGGGAAATCATATGTGCACATAAATCTAATTGAAGAGTGTAAAGGGTGAAATATTATTTTATGACAACATTGCAAATTGAATTCTAATGATGATTAATGGCAGCATATTACAACTCAAAACCTATAGTTATGCTCTACAAATGCTTTGAGAATTTAGAAAATGAGGCTATATTTGCATGCACTTGCTTATAAAGATGAGGTGGAAAATCTTTGTTGCTCAAGGCTAACAAATCTCTGTATCTGAAACCATGTTGTCCTGCTGTTTTGTGTAATTAATAACGAACTCTGTTGTAACCTACTTTTATGGCTGTAGGTTGGATAATCTAATATTAGAGGCTATTACCACTTTGAAGGAGCCAAGTGGTTCTGATAGGGCTTCAATTGCTTTGTACATACAGGTACATGACCTCACATGTCTCTCAGTTGTAAAGCGGCAATTGTTGAGTTTCAAAATGAAAAGAAGTCTTAACTGCTGGACATTGTTAGTGTCTGTCTCCAGATTTCTGTTTTTTTTTTTTTTTCCAACTATCATAACTATGTCAAGCTAAGCATATCCAAAAGTTGTGTGTCCAACACATGCAAACAGATATAAATAGATTGCTCATTTGTGATCAAAATGATTCTGATGTTGATGTCTTGTAACTTGTAGGAGAAATACTGGGCGCCCATGAACCTCAGAAAGCTATTGGGAGGAAAACTAAAGCATTTGACTGCAAATGGAAAATTGATTAAGGTGATGATCACTCTGAGGTGGTGCACGAGCATGCATGGGAATTAATTAGATCTTGAAGTGATTTGAATTACATCCTCTGCCTGCAGAGTCAAATTAATTCCTTGTGTTTTGTGTTTCAAGGACATCTTAGAATTCAATGACGCAGAACACTGAAATTTGGTGATAATGCTCTGGTAAAAATGGTCTTAACAGATTATGGACTTTGAAAATTAATAAAGCTTTGTATAAAGAGAAAATAGTATGAACAGTAATGTGAAGAGAAAGAAGAAAGGATTTATGATGGGCAGGCATGCGTTTGAGGCTTTGAGCTTATAAAGGTAGTGAATATTTTAAAAGAAGATTTCATGTTATTATCATCCTTTGTGTTTGTATTTATAGGTCAAGCACAAGTACATGATTGCATCTAGTTCAACAGTTTCTGAAGGGAGAAGAAACCATCCCCTCCCCGAGGGGAAGCAGAAGGAAATGTTAAAATTGGAGAAGAGTAAGAACAGAATCCTGACTAAAGCTCAGGTTGATCAAGACCTATTAAAGATTAGGGGCATGACTGCCTTGGAGGCTGCTGCAGCCGCTGCAGCTGCTGTTGCAGAGGCAGAAACTGCAATTGCAGAGGCTGAAGCAGCAGCAAGGGAAGCTGAGAAAGCAGAGGCTGAGGCAGAAGCAGCACAAGTTTTTGCCAAAGCAGCAAGGAAAGCATTTAAGCACCGAGCATGTCATCCCTGGTAAACTCATCTCTCTGCTGTCATAAGATGATAAAATCTCATCCACTAGCCGAGGTGCACTGTGAACTGGACAATTTTATTTCACTTTTAATTTCTATCAGTTAAATCCAACTCTTTGTTTCATGCCTGAGAGTGAAATCATGAGACGCTTAGTTCTAAGAATGATATATATTTGTTTTGCCTTGCCAGTATCATAACAATCTTCCTGTCTACGTATGTTTTCTTCCCTTTCCTCTTTTTTTTCCCTTCGTTTTCCAGTGGGCAAGCTGGAAATAGCTTAATAAATTCTGATCTTCCTCTAATCTTCTTGATATCCTCTTAAACCTGTGCAGATGACATGTTTTGCAGATGGAAGTCTACATCGTTGGGCACGAAACATGCATTGGACTTGACATCATGTTGATGCAGCTGTATCAACTGCCATTTTGTCTATATAACTGTAAATGTGGTTAGCTTGTATATCGGGAGATGCAATATTATTCCATGAAATCATATTCCCCTCACAGAGGGATCATTTCGTCGGTAGAGTATAGGTTTTTGACATCAAAGTTTACAATGTGGTAAAAGAGTAGACACTGCTGAAAGAATCAGGAATAGGAAGGTGGATTGCTAAGCAAGATGAAACATCTTCATATCCTTTTGATGGTTAATTAATCCAATGAAAGAGTGAATGTATGTTGCTGAGTTTGAATTTTTAATGTTCCATATGTACCTGCTGCCTCAAATGTACTACCCGTGTCTGTTCTTTTTTCTTGAATAATAGAAATTGTGTTCTTTTAAACCCTAATCATGAAACCCTAACATCCATGAAACTAGTTCAGCTTCATGATCTGAAGCCATTCCTCCACGACAAAGAAATTATAGGAGGGGTAGGGCATCAATTCTCATCGTTATGCTAAATGGAAGCTCCTCCTCAAATATGGTTGGTGGAAGCTAAATGTCGACGGAATTTCTCCTGGTGGTGCAGGATGTGGTGGTGTTAGTGATTATTTAGGAAATTGGTGCTATGGCTTTTCTCCTTGTATCGGTTCTGCATCAAATATGGTTGCTGAGCTGTGGGGGATTGATTTGGGAAGGAATCTCTCTTGCCAAAGATAATGGCTGTCCCTCTTCAAGTTGAAACGGATTCCATAGAAGCTGTTCGGTGCTTACCTTGTACTCCTACTAATCATCATCCTCTCTACAATATTATACCAATGTTATATTGTAGGTTTGAGATTATTCGAGAGGGCAGTCAATGTGCGGGTTCCACGACTAGATTAGGTTCGTCTCGAGATAATCGTATGCTAAGATGGGAGTCTCCTCATGGTATTAGGGATTTGTTAGATGCTGATAAAATTGTAGTTTTCGTGCATGTCTATTCTTTCTGTTTATTCTTTACTGTACCCATAAAAAAAAAAAAAGGAAAGGAGGGGAGGAACAGGAACCCTGTCATTAAAAGCTTGATCTAGTTCGGGTTTGTTTTTGAACCGTTTTAGATATTAATTTGATCAAATTAGATGATTTGATAGTTTAATCATAATTGGTTAACTTAGATAGAACTTGCTAAAACTTATTGAGTTAACTTCAAATATTTTTTTTCTAAATTTTTAAAAATCTCGTTTTATTTAATTTTTTTTTTTACACAATCTACCAATAACTTTAAAGTTGACTCATAAGATTAAACAGGATTGATCAAATAAGTTACTTGAAGTTGACTCAACAACATGGACTCTTGACCAAATCAAACCCCCGAAGCAAGCCTGAAAATTACGATAATAAGCTTGGGGGGTTGCCATTTAGCAACAAAACAAAAGTGAGCGAAAGCTATTAGCTCTTTTAGTGAAGAAAGGATGATAGAAGGCGACATGTGTGCTCAAGCATAATCTACTCGTGATGTAATTTCTCAATTTACAAGCACCTAAAGCATCGATAGATTTATCTTTGTTGAACAAAAATGTCTAGATTCAACTTCCATTTTTCAGTACAGGAATCGGAGTTGCTTCTGCTCAACATCAAAGGGGAAGAACACACCATCCCTTTTCCTGCTTACCTTCCAAACATCTTGTATGTCCTGAGCTGAGGGCAATTCAGATGTACACAAACCATCAGCCTCCATCGTTCTTATTTCAAGTTCTACCTCTTAGGCATCTTTTGCAGGCTCTTCTAATAAGATATTTGAGAGCTTCTTCTCTAAACAAGCAGTAGAAGATCCAGATTCCACATTATCAGCAATAACGTCCCTCTTCACTAACAGGTTAGTTGCTACATCTATAGGCCATTAACAGAGTTTCCAGTGCTAGAGCCATGTCCGGATCACCACGTCCTCTGTTGGTACTGCTGTTATTAACAAGGGACATATCTGGAGTGATAATAGTTTTATTGACAAAAGGATCCTCATCCAGCTCAAGATTTCTGTCTACCACACTTGCATTAGGCATGAGCATATGCAACCTCTTATTGCCTGCAATTTCCCCACTGTCAGTGATGGAAGAGGTTACGATCAATCAGATGCGGATTTGTTGCAACTGAAGCATATAGATAGCCTAGCAAATACATTTATGATGTCAGATGACTAGCCTAAAAGAAAATACTATCACTTTTGAGAAGTGTTGGATGTGCTCAAATTTAATAGGAGATTCTATAAACCTCTGACTATAACTAACCAAGACTAGGAAGGTCTAGAATTAAGCTTGGAAGGTGTTTTATCAATTTTCATTATATTTCTGTTTATTTTTAGATTTTAAGCTTAATTTTATATTTTATATTTTCTTTATTATTTGATTTAGGATTATGATTTTCCCTTGAGTACGGTTTAGACCCATCTAAAAAGGTTGTATTCCTTTAAGAGGAACAAGCTATAATAGAAAATAAATTCAGTAAGAAAATACAATTAAAGCTTTGGTTGTTGAGAAACTTATTTTAAAATTCTGTCTTCTTTGTGCTTTGCTTCCCTTTTGCTTAGGATCGGTTGCGTCATTTAGCATTGAAATGAGAACCATTAGTGTCCTCAATGCAAGAAATGGTGTGGGGTAAATCTCCTGATGCGCCAGACTTACATAGAGACTGCAATAATCTCGACAAGATAGAGACTGTAACCTCTGATGCCATACCACAACGGCTAGCTTCATCCAACAGCTTCTCTAGTCCATCCTGACTGATTTTTTCACCATTTTTCTCAAAAGTTCTGTCCACTGCCTTTCACTAATTTGAAATGAGGCATGAGCCATGGTGCTAAAAGAGTGACAGCCTTCTCATAATTCTATTGAGCTGTGGCTTGAAATCCCATTTCAGTAAAGAGACTGGATGAGGGATTTCTCCAGCTTCCAAAATCTTATCGAATGCATGCTCCAGAAGATGACTCTGTATTAAGAAAACAAAAGGTCAAGAGACTCAAATTCTACTCATTGAGCTCATCTGCAAGTCATCTGGTATAGTGGTAGTGGCACTACGATCAAATCCTTTGATGTCGTCAAACTTAGTGTATATGGTCCCAATGTTGGGGACACAATGGACTTTCATGTGTTCAAAGATAGGTATGCAATCATCAATATGCCTACCATTAATAGAGGGACTTGTCTCAGGACAGAAAAGACTGTAACAATGAAAATAGAGATGATATGTCTCCTTATTTTGAAAGTACAAAATTCTCTCCTAAACTATCACGGAGACAGATTTATTTTATATCTCTTTATTTCTTCAATAAAATACATTGCTATCTCTTTGTATTTGCTCTTTTTATCCCGAAACATTAACCAAATGCAGGACACGATCATTCCAGTGAGAAACCTCCAAAGGCTTCTTATGACAGAGTCTTTCCATTTTCTCAACTTGGCATGTTATTAACATATGTTTTGTGGCCCATAGATATTAAATAAAATGCAGACATTGAAGCTACTGCAGAAAAGAAACCAAAGAGCACATGGTTCAACGACGCCATAACCAAGCAAACTTAAAAGTCCAGAGCAAAGCAATTAGGCTCTAGAAGTGAAGATCCTAACCTCTAGCATAGCATCCTGTCACCTCCCATTGTAGCAAAGGCAGCAAGCTCGCGCATAGTATACACTGGCCGCTCCAACTACTCCTCTTTGTTCCATGTCCCCATCACCGTTTCCACAGCTTCATTGACTCTACCTTCCTCCCAAAATGTTCTCACAAGAACTGATAGTCACACTATACAAAATGCATGAGCTACAAAATATTGTAACATTTCCCATATTAGGCAGCGACTACATACCTTCGTCTGTAAGGGTTTTTAGAGATTCCCCGCTTCTGTTCGCTTTCCTGTAAGTATTCGTGGACTGATTCGTACTTCCCGGAATGCAGCATTATCTTACGACAAGCATAATCTGTTACTAGCCGAGGTTGGAAAGGCCTCCAAGTTAGGCTTAAAAGTTCCACTTCATGAATAGCCATGATACCCCCATATATTGGAAGTGGCTGAACAAGGTCTCCACTATGACATATTCAGATGAAGGGCTTTTGATGAACCAATACCAGACATCAGATCCTTTTGGAATAGTCCTGCTGGACAAATTGTCAACGGCACCACCATCTTAGAATCGCTCAATATTAATACCACTCCCATATATTGGAGGTGGGAGAAGGTGCTTGTGATGTTGGGTTGGGCTGTTCTATACAGGATTTTTTTTCTACATAGCTCTTCGATTCTTTTCAGAGAACCAGAGGTCATAGAAAATCATATAGGGGAAGTAGAAGTTCCTTCATTGGAATTGCAAATGAGATCCTGCATATCCGTTTATTTGTTCTTACATTTTGAGATCATATGCACTGATACCTCTGGAGAAACAATAAACTAGCAGCTCTTGACTTGTGCTTTTGTGCTCTAATCAACTTAGACAGGTTAGCTGTTGAATGGTTCTCTCCACTAATGATTTTCAACCTTGATCTTCAGCTCTATTGGATCCGTTAGCAGCTGAGAAAACTCCAGCAACCTACTGTTAGAAACTAATCTCAAAAGTTTATGAATTTTGCAAGGTTCTATGTAGAAGCCCCTGAAATAAATTTCTGCCCAGTGCATAGTTTTCTGGCATGCTTTCTTATTTAGACAAGTAGAAAAAATTCAGAAGGCTATTAAGCTTGGGGTAAAACTTGGTGAGACATGGAAAATTGTTTTAAACCAGAAACTAACTTGCTGTCAGCGTGTCTTTTACGAGGTGGAAAACTGAAAAGCATATTAGCTAAAAACAAATCTTTCAAACATTGATGAAGCGTTTAACCAGGATCATCAGGTTCTCTCACATGTCAATAAAGAGAAAATCCAATGATAGTCTTGATTATTCTTACCAAGGTTCTACCATTCAAGAACCTAATAAAATCAATCAATGAAGAATAGAGAGCTTTTTTGGATGTGTATGATTATCTTGTTGCAGTAACCCTTCGATATTAACTATGCGAACAGTCAACTTTTATCTTTTAATTTTGCATCGTCATGGATATCGATACATTTCAAAGCTTGAACTGAGCCTCTTAGGGGATTTAAAGTATCTACAGAGAAAAGCTTCTGGTGTTTTGAAATTGGCTTAGCGGAGTTGACACAGGAAACACTGGAAATAGCATCGGTTATGCTGCCTATACCATCTTTATGCTGACCACCTTGCTGGGAAGAAAGTACATGTACATGTTTTCTTAGTTGCAAACATATAGGCAACCTTTTCTCTTCTCTTAATATGCACAAGGAAATATATCCGGTGTAAGATGTACTGGTAAAATGGCAGGAAGTGGCAGTGAAGGTCCTGCCATCTACTTCAACTCAAGCAACTCTGGAAATTCGTGAATGAGAAAGACATTGCACTCACAATGTTCTATTATTCATACAGCAACTCAGCATTTCTCATAGAAATATCAAAAGTATTATCTTCTTGCTCTCTTTTCACCAAATTTTGAAGTTACTGATTTTGCCAAATAACATCTCTTCAATATTCCCTGGTCTCATCATATCTAAATAGAAGATTCTTGTGTTGACACAATCCAGTGAAGTCTGCAACTATGGTTCTTGTTTTAATTTAATGTCTACTCCACAACTGATATTCATTGTCGATGTCTTTTGGGCATGAGAACCTGTTGCCTATTCTTGGTTAATGTTGTGAAAGTGATCAACAAATTCTCGTTTATCCATTTATGTCCAATGGCTCTCGACAAGATCGCCTCTATGGTACTTTAAACCAGAAAGAACTGTTTTGACATGGATCTCTTCTTAACAACTGGTCCCTTGACAGGAGAAGCGGCAAAGAGAAAAACTCTTGCCTGGCCAACCAGACCCTCTATTGCTCTCGGTGCTGCTCGAGGTAAGTTATATTGGGGTATTCAGCTTTTTTTACTAAATTACCTCTTAACTTATCATACCGAAAGCAGAAGCTACGTAGAAAAACTTTTAACATACTGTATTTCATACTGGCAAAAGGTTGCAAAAATATATTCACACATTTGCTTGGGGTTGCATTATACATAGAGATGTCAAGTCAAGCAACATCCTTGTAGATCATAGCATGAATGCCAAGGTGACAGACTTCGGCTTCTCAAAGTATGCGCCTCAAGAAGGAGACAGTAGTGCTTCTCTGGAGGTGGGGGGGGGGGGGGCGCTAAAATTGAACAGGTGAAATGAATGCATAAAACATCGGCAATTAATCGGTATATTTTGGAAACAATTGGAAATAACTCGGCATAGAGATGATCGGGCAATAAATCGGAATATAAAAGGATCTGTGTGGCGACTAATTTCGAATCATCGCAAAAAGATCGGAAAGTAATCGCGATCTGAGAATTTACTCCGCATTTGATCGGGAAGATATTCGGGAATTAATAGGCAAAGGATCGCCATCTAAATAAGCGTCTTAATTCCTCTCGAATTAATCGGGAATGACGATTAATTCAAGAATGAATAAGCAATTACTCTGTAGCTGAGTGAAAAGATCGGTGGATTGATCGGCAACGAGTCCAGTGAAAAAAATAAGAAGTAAGCGGATACCTGATTTTTGGGCCTTGAAGAGAGAGATGGCTAAAAACCTTAATCTTATGCAAGGAGAAGGTAATCGCGAAAGTTGTTTGTAGCTTATTGGTCTATTGAGAAAATTAACCCATTATTCAAAATATTTGTAAAAAATTGATATGAAATTAAGAAATTGTTTTTTTTTTATTTTGATTATAAGATTTAAAACAAAGACTAAATTTAATTTTGATTTGAGAAACTAAAATCAAAACAACCCAACCAAACTAAATTGAAAATACCAAATAAAAATTAAAAGTCTATTATAAAAATAGCACAACTAAAGAACCCATGAATTAGATTGGACTTATTAGGTTTTAAAAAATGCAAATCTTAACCGAACTAATGATGCATTAGGATTATTTTTTTAGGGAAAGTTGTTTGTTTTCTTAGTTGTTTTTTATTTTGTTTAAAAATTTAAATAAAATGCTTAATAATTTTATTTTTCCTAGTTTGTTTTGGAATTTTATTGTTTTTTTCTTTATTCTCGGATTTCCTAGTTTGTTTAGGTTAGTTTTTAAGTTTATTTAAGGAGTTGTAAATTTCTTAGTAAGACATATTTACTTGAAGAGAAATTTTCAACAATAAAATTATGAATTAAGATTTGGTGTAACAACTCTATTCAACTTTAATTTTGTCTATCTAGTTTGCTTTTTTATTTGTGTTTCTATTCATGAAAGTTGATATTGGAGCTCAATGATCCTAATGGTTATTTGCTTGTTGTGTGTTGGAATAACCATATGACTGAAAAAAGGTAGCAGAACAAGGTATACTCGTGCAGAAGATGATAAGAAGATTCCTCTTCATAAAAAGGATAAAAGACATGTGGAGACAAGTTACAAAATTAACTCGTTAGTTGGCTGATATAAGAAGCTCAGGTAATGATAAGAAGAGTGATCACATATTCATGATTAATTTTGAGAACCAGCTTCAGAGCATGAGTAGAGAAAACAATTTTTTGATCAAAATGAAGATAATATTGAGACTACAAGATGATTCTATTTCCTTTATGGATTGGAATAATTTAAATGCAATTTTTTTTATGATACCTGTTAAAAGAGAACAAATTTAGAGGTGATTCTTGATGTGATTTTTAATGAAGTTGATCGATATGCCTTACATGTGCTTGAAAAGAATTTTGAAATTAATAGGATCCAAGTTGATGTTATTGTACTTTATGTAAAAGTTATGAAGTAAATTTTTAAATTTTCTACTCACTATAAGATTGGTTTCGTTATTAGAAAGACTAAAAATATTGTTGACAGATAGAATGTTTTGTTTTTCTAGTTGGTTATATTCTTGTTTGCATCGACTAATTAGTTTGATTCAATTTGAACTTTAAAAAAATCGATTTGTTGTATCATACGCAAGCCAAAAACCATCTTTGGCTGAATCCTAGTTTATAACTCCATCATTCTGGTACTACTCAACACAACATGTTTTGCAAAGAGTGAAGTCTTTTGCTTTGGGGTGGCTTTGCTTGAAATCCTAAGTGGCCAAGAGACTCACAACCTGCACAGGCTACGAAATGAGTATCGCTTAGTTGAATAAGAGTCCGTTTATCTATTTTTTTTTTTTAAATACTTTTAAAACCAAAAACAAACTGCACCTAAGTATGTCTTTTAGGTCAAGCTTAACTTCTCGTTTTCAAAACTTTGATGGCTATGGTGCCTCTCTTGTCTATATCAATCATGTATAACTAGCATGTCTGCCTGAATTTCCATGTCAACCAAGGAAATCACTTTCCTGCAGGCAAAGCCTTGCATAAGGGAGTCAAGGACTGATGAAATTGTGGAGCCTGGCATAAAGAGTGGGTAACATGCTGAGGCAACGTGGAGAGTGGTGGAGGTGGCACTAGCATTCTTGTCAACCTAAACAGCCCAAGCATAATGACAACAGTAGTCTAACGTATAAATCAACACCATAGATACTAATCAGGAAGAGCTAGCTGCTAAAGAGCTCCGGCAAGTGAAATTCATCAAACACCTTGGGACCAAAGAGGCAAGCAACCACGGAGATACAACAGAGGATTCAAAACCAAAAACATGAAAATCCTACATCAAAAGAACTGAAACCAACATCAAGAGACATAAACAGACCCACTACCACAAAATACAAACCAAAATAACAAGGAGCAGCCAGCAACTCTAGCCAGAGCAGACACAAAACCAATGCATGACAACAGGGATAAACTAAAGAATCATTTGGCATTGCTGTTGGGGTGGTGCCTTTTTTCTTAAGAGCATGCATCAAATTGATGTTTTTCAGGATAATTTATTAGTATCAAATTGATTTTTTTTAGCAATTCTGACCGAATAAATAAATAAATAGGGAAAAATCCAAATCCATCAAGCAAAAAACACAAGCATTAGTGATAAAGCTTCAACCTTTTTCAACACTGGGTAGTCATTGAGTTGGAAATCATCGATCCTTAAGACGACAACCTAAGATGAAACCAATAATTCCACCTTCAGCTTCATATTCAAAGCATTGATCACATCTTTATCAATATCTGAGCAGAATCTTCAGCGGTATCAACCCTAAGCTAATATCGAAGAAAATGAACAATAAACATACAAGAAACTGATAAATAACACCCCAAAAAAAAATTAGTAGTTGATTATTACAGTAAGAGAAACCCAATGGAAAAAAAAAAAAAAACAGAGATCAAGCGGTGGTGGTAGTGGTGGAAGTGAAAAGAGAAGGATTTGAAGTGGCCGTGGAAACTTGGAGTTCGAGAAGCTGTAAACGACGCTCCAAAGTATCAAGCTTGAGATTGAGAGAAGACAATTTGGACTTGGTGGTGGACTCAAATTGGATGAGGAAATCGAAGAGACGACGGATGTTGAGAGATATGTGAGATATGAATTCTCTGTTCTCCCAATCTGCTTGTACTGCTATCCCTACGTTCACCGCGTTTGTTATCCCTCCTCCGCCTCCTCCTCCTCCGCCTGCTCTCGCCATTTCTTCTCTCTCTCTCTTTTTCTCCAGATCTGAATCTTATCGACATATCAGTCTCCTACTTATTATATATACGGTTATTCATTTGTTTTTTCAACTTTGTCCCTATAAGTTCACCAATGTTTCACTTCTACACTTATGATTTATCATTTTTCAATTTTATATATATATATATATATATATATATATATATATATATATATATATATATATATATTCTCGTAGCCTTCTACAGTTCTACATAGTTGACAGACCCGGCTTGGGACTAGTCCAGAAAAATGCTTGGAGCATCGGATTAATTCTCTCATCGGTTATAGAGTCAATTATTTTTATTAAAAATAGTGTTATTTTATTCTTAAAAAATTTTTATTGAAGTTAATTTAGTTAAGATTGACTTAATTATATAATTAATCTAATCGAGCTGATTAGATTTTACTAGATCAATATTTTTTTCTGGTTCAATTTAATACTTGATTCGAGTTAGATTACGAATAATAAGTTTTTTTAGTTAACCTATTAAATTGAGTAGTTTATCAAGTGTGATATTATAAAAGTTCCAGTGTTAAATAAATAATTTATTTTTAAAAGTTAATTTATGAGTTTTTTTATTTTTTATTTTTACAACATAAATGTGAACTCAAGAGAAAAAAATGAGAGAAAAGTAAGAAAAACAATGAGAGAAAAAAGAAGAAGAAAAATAACTTTTTTTGTTAGTTAGTTAATGGTAAGGGAGGAAATTGAAACTTTCTGGAGAACTATAGGGGCTATATTAAAAAGCTTTAAACTATAGATATAAAAGTGAAACACTAATGAATCTATAAGGGCAAAAATATAGCTTACCCTTTGTTTATTTTTAATGCAGCTTTTTGCTGACTCCCTTTCCCATATCCACCTAAAATGGGGTCAGTTTTTGTAATTGTGGCCTTTAATTCTCATTTCTTTCCTTAGGTTTAACTCCCTAATGAACACCCAATCTTTTCTTTCTTTCAAGGCAAGCCCTCATTATTACATTTCATTTTTCTTTTCCTTTCAAGCTTCAATGTGTTGAGAGCTCAAACATGCAAGAATTTAAATTTAAATTTAGTCATGGAGGACAAATTCATTGACTAGCTCCTTCTTAAGTAGTTAAGTTTTTTCTTCCTGCTTGTTTATTATGAATTATTTATTTATTTAAGTAGTTTAGATAATTAAGATTTAACCATGTTTGTCACCAAAGATAGATAGAAGGAAGAGTAGATTGAATTAAATAAAAAAGAAGGAAAGAATAATGTGCTATCCATTTAGATGTTTAGTTAATAAGAGAGAGAGAATTGAAAAATCCCTTCATCGAGTCTTTATCCATATTGTCAAAGGATAAATATTCCTAATAATTCCTTTATTTTTATTCATCCTTCTCCCAATTCCTCTCGAAAAACAGATGCAAGTTATTTTAAGGTTAGATTGCTCTCTGATCTTACTAACTACGTCCATTGCAACGTTCCATTTCATGAACAAAAGCCATTAGAAAAAGGCAAAGAAAAGCAACCAAAAAATAAACATCACAAGAAGCATCTTAAGATGTGTTTGAAAGGAGAATCATTACTACTTGAATAAAATCATTTTCCAAGTTCATTGTGCAATAATGATCTATTGAATGAGATAAAAAGGGCTTGGACTTTGACGACAAGAATATCCCTCAGGAACCAGATGTAGTTTTGCCACTCAATTTGAAGAAAGAACAGCAACCCGGATACCATCTGGTATGAAAAAGGCGACTTATGTAGAGGTTGTCACTGATAACAAGCCATTGTGCCTGAGCAGTGCCTCTGGCGAAGGTTCACGCCCTCGGAACTCAACAAAAACCTGAACGTTTCAAAACAAGGAAAGTCAAGTTCAAGAAGATGGGAATAATTAGCAAGGAACGTTTGAACATCCTACTTGCTGGAATTATTAGCTTTCAAGTTTTTGGATGATGTGATTGAGCTAACAGTTATGATCTTTTTTTTTAGGACAAAAACTTCAAAGGTTTATAGTTAAACTGGATAAACCAGCGCAAATGTAGGCCAAGAATTGAGGTTGTATCAAAAGGACAGGATAGAATAAGAGAGCAAAACCACACAGAAGTTATCTTATTGACAGCTTGTGAAGAGAGGGAGCATAAGTAAAGGAAATTCAGCAGGGAATATCGTTTTTACTATCTAACCTCTAGTGGCGCTTTTCCACCTCCAAGAGCAAGAATGGTTTCCCGGAACTTGTGCCCTGTTTCTTTAACAGCCTGTTGCATCACAGAGCTTCGTTATTCCAATCTATACTTGCACCAAATGCAAATGTGAAAAAAGAAAAAAGACCTTGTTTTTTTAATAAATTGTTCATGTCAGTATTGGGTTCCTATTATCATAGTATAGCAACTCATTATGACGTAACAAACTCCAACTAAAGGCATTGATATGGAAGAATTCTTGGAACTAGAGATACAATTTCAAACTTAAAGAGGCTAGGGATCCCATCTCAAATTCCACATGGAATTTTAATGTCAAAACCCATTTCATCAATATCCCCAGCCAAAAATCATTGCTATTTATCAGAAGGATCAATTATGATTTTGAGGTAGGATTCTTAGTCAACTCCTAGATCGATGAGATGAAATAGAGATATTATGATTGGTGAGCTCCAGGAAGGACCCGTCAGGGAGAGTTCAAACACTCCAATTAATCTTGACACAGATTACAACCCACCAAGAAGATGCATGAATGAATAATCAACTAGGTGCAATGTAGAAAGAGAATTTCTATAGTCAATGCAAACAAATCAAAGATGGAAAATTAAGAGTAAGAGATCAGTAGCAAGGCTGCAAAGGTCAGTTGGACAGCCCTTTAACCATACCTTGTGGTTATCCAATCCAGCATCCTCAAAGGCTGAGAAAGCATCAGCAGATAATACCTCAGCCCACTGCAAAAAGGAATTGCCATTAAATATCATGCCATAGAGTGACAAAATGAGGAGAGGAAACAGAATATAAATTGCAGTCAAACTTCCTCATTTTCTTTGTGTGTCAGAAACATGGAAGAAAAAAGAGAATTGTGCAAGCTCAAGCTAGACTTTGGACCTATAGAAGGCTAAAATTCAAGTCACATATGGAGAGCCTACAAGACGATCATATAAAAGCCAAGGGAGAAAACTTCTAAGATATTCAATTTTCTTAACTAACAATGATTTGGACTACTATTAGCATAACTAACATTGCAACATTCTTTTCAACTTTAACTGCAGTTATTGTGTGCAAGTGTACAAGCATTTTGACACATACCTTGTAACTGTAGTATCCAGCTGCATAACCGCCTAATATTCACAAAAGGTATAAAAATCAAGGGAATGTAAAAGGGGAAGGATGAAGCCAAGTAAAAAAACTGAGAAATCCAAATAAACATTACAGTCAAGCAAACCTGCAAAAATATGACTGAAACCGCAGAGGAATCTATCTTCTGGCAAAGGAGGGATCACTTGTGTCCTTTTAGAGACCCTTTGGTCAACATCATAGATAGACTCCAACGCACCTGGTATATATTTTGTATGCAACTCCAAATCTAAACTTGCAAATTTTATCTGAAAATAAAAAGTGAGTGAGCATTCATTCCAAAAACTAAACTATCCAAAATATGGTAAGCATTTCTCAAACATAACATTTTCACTCGAAAATGTGGGAAATTAGAAACCATATATAATGTGATGAGAGGGGTCTATTTCCATGATCCTATCTTCTAAATCCACAAAAATGTTAAATGGGTTCCACGCAATATTTTTTTTTTTTAATTTTTAATAGACACCCTTTCTCTCTTTAAGTCCTGATATCAAGTTCTTTCCTCACCCCCATTTTATGCAAGGAGAAAGAGGAAAAAAGAAAGTCCATGGTGTTTCCCCTTACTGTGTCCGCCAGTAAATCCTAGTCATAGACTACACAAAAATCTTACAATAGAGACAATGGCACCAGGGAGAGGAACATAAAGAAAGCCAGGTTTTTTTTCTTTTACAAAAAAGCCAGTTGAAATTTCTCAATCTTTTGTTTGTTGAATTTTAAAAAGAAATTCAACAATGGCATGCTCAAGTTTTGAAGACCCAATGATTCACTTCCACTGTGTTTTTCTCAAGCTTCTGTATGGTTTTGTTGAAAGAGAATCAGAGGTGATTTTAAGCTCAAAAAAGAACTTTGAACCTGCAAGTTCTCAAGTTGCAGTTTCAAAGCCATTAGAATCTTTACAACTGAAATTTGTGACAATTAAGAAAGGAAAAGGAATGTGATTTTCCCTTATGCCTTGATGAAGCTGGTAAACAGTGAGTAGATCACCACAGTGGAGGTGAGGAATTTGACTTCTTGTAGAATTTGAATGGTGCCAGGAGAGAGGAAAAGAAGTTGCCTAAAAATATAATAAAAAAGGCACGCAGGTCCATTTATGGTTTTCTCATGGACTTAGAATATAAGGTGTAAAGATTGACCGTCCTTAATGTGATATACATGATAATTGTATAGTGGTAACGGAAATAAGTATCTCAACAATCTTGAAACTGGAAAAAGGAAATGAGACCTAACATAGAAAGAAAAATCTAGTAAGAAAGGCACTATCCTCAGATGACTACTGACAAAACAAAATGAAAGTAGCATATACGAAAACTTAAAGCCAAAAAATTGCAAAAGGAAAACAATGGAAAAGCACCATTATAAACTAATTACCTGACGAAGACTAAAGGACCCTGCTCGAAAAGTCCTTGCAGCAAGAAGCTTCAAGTACACTTCTTCGGGGAGACTTTCCCCAGTTTCATAGTGCTTTGCAATGCCCATCAAAGTTTCCCTGCAGCAACACAAGTAAATACAGACACGTTGCGTCAATTTGTAATTGATACTATCTAAATAGATGAGATCCTTCAAGAACATTTATATAAATCCAAATATCCATGATAGAACAAATGAGCAATTTATAAATAAAGTTACATCAAAGCACTTGTCATTGGAAAACCACAATTCCAATGTCTTGCTATGTGAGTGAAGAGAAAGAAGCTATAAGAAACAAACCAGACTGCTGTAGCCAAGGAGCGTTTATCCATAGTAAGGAATGAAATAAAAAGGAAGCTTAAGAGCTATATTCATAATCATGAACCTTGTACTCACAGCAATTAATCCTTTTTCTTTCCACAAAGTTGTTTGAAAGAATTATACTACCAATGCTATGGAAGATCAATCTCCACTGAGGTTCACATTATGTTACCTGTGATAACACCAATTTTCCATGAATTGAGAGGGTAATTCAACAGCATCCCACTCTATACCCCGGATGCCAGCAACAAGACCCTCATCCTGCTTGGTTAGCATATGCTGGAGGGCGTGACCAAATTCATGGAATACAGTCTCAACCTGCAAAAAGTGTCATCAACCCCCGTAACTAGGTTATATAATATATAAAACCACACCACTCACTGCAATATCCATTCCCATTAGTAAATTGCATGATATGCCTTTCTTTCTAAAACAGCACCTAACTTCCCTTTCGTAAGACACATCACTGCATAATAATCAACCAAATCAATGCAGTATAACGATATAAAATTCTTCATTCCATGAAAGCCAGGTATGTGATGGTTAGACATGTTTTCCATTTCATTTATGTGAAGGAAAATATACACGTTGTTGCACCATTACACCGATATTTTGAGTTATTGTGTCTGAAACTTATGTAGGTTTCTGCAGAGAACAACCATGTCCCTGATCTAAAAATCAATGTTAACTTACCTCCCGAAATGTCATCAGGCTTGGTTTGTCCCCAACTGGCGGTGTTTGGTTGCACACCATGTGGGCAATAGGCAACCTTGGAGCAGTACCATTGGGTGACAAAACACGACTTCGAGAAACTACCTCATCCATCCATGCACCACCCCGTTTCTCAGATGGACGAGAATATGGATCAAAATAGAAGTATGCAATTGGACTGCCCAAGGAATCTTTGACGCAGTAGAATTTAACATCATTATTCCAAACCTATTACACAACAAATGGTTATTGATAGAGCTTAAACTAAATAAGCTCCTTCACAAACAGAAAAGCAGTGTAAAATGAAGTTAATGAAATAAATCACCGGAGCAAGACCATCAGCTGGTTCGATATCAATTCCAAAAATAGTCTTTGCAAGGTTGAAAAGGGCATCCATAACCTTTGGCAATGAAAAAAATGGACGTAGTTCTTCCTGCAGAATATAAACCAAGAGATACAAAGCATTTTCAGACAGAAATATATATTACAGAAAGAATAAGGCAAGCAGATGAAGCAAAAAATAGAAGGTGAGACATTAGAGCATTGAAGATAATCATCTGCAACGCTTATCACACAAATGCTATGGCACTTATGGTCATAGAGTTGTAGGCGCTGCATCATGGTAGCAGCCATATTCTCCATTATGCAACAGGTTATAAGCATGTAGTAGTGGTCTTAAAGCCTGTTGAATGGCATTGTGTAACAACAATTGATGAAATTTAAAACTAGGTGCACAACATTAACACTCACACATCCACTCTTTAGTACCATGAAGTGAAAGGAAAGAACTCGTTTAAAGACAGCAGGAATGGATTTCGCAATCAAAGAAAAAGAATTATATCTACATGGAGTTTCTTATCAATTATATCACTCTCTTCTTTCTTCGACAACAAGAATTAAATCAGTTCCTAACCCACCTTTAACCATGATTAAGTGTATAAAAATCAGCATAAATATAAAAGATAATGGACCTTTTACAAAACAAAATGTACTAAACCCACCCAACCAAAAACAAGCGTATATAGGTAGATGAGTAGCATACTAATAAACTATCATTGGAGGAACATGTCAATTTTATAGAGCCAGGTGAATTTGAGAGAAAATGCTATAGAACAAACATAAATCATAGTTTGACTTACCAAACCTGCGACATGCTTAAATCAAAACCATCCCACATTATAAGCAGAGAGTGAGAATATGGATGGAGAGAGAGAGAGGGAGGGAGGGAGGGAGGGAGAGGGAACCGACCTCATTGATATCATATTTTGACTCGCGCAGCCTCTCAGCCCAGAAGCCTGTATCCCAGTGAGTTAAATCATTTGCTTCCATTGCACCTTGATTTTTGGAGAAAATTTTAAGGTCTTCCATATCTACAAAGATCAAAGAAAGGATCTAGTTGTTAGATGTTGAAGCAGACAAAGAAACCATCATAATGATTTCAAGGTCTTCCGTAATTACAAAGAAATAATCTAGTTGTGAGAATCTGAAGAAGACAACGAAACAATCCAAACTGATTTATAGTGATGTGATGTTTGAAAATTGAGATATTTATGTAATATCTAGCAAACTAATGTCTTGATGCAATGCAAGCACTGAGTGGCTGTCAAAAATTGTACAAGGCAAAGCACCCATTGAAACAAACACTAGTACAACTCTACCACAAATTCAAGATGCTAGTACACCTGAAAATCTTCAACTAGCCCAATTACCAATGCAAAGAAGAGAGCAAGTTTGAACCACAAGATATAGCAAGTGATATTACTGAAAGAGTTTTGAAGTTCCAGGTTTTGAAGGAGGCAGATCCTACAATTGATAGAAGCCTACCTAAATCGAGATGCTATTATAACTGAAAATCTCCAAGCAGCCCACTTACACATGCAAAGAGAGGGTTAGTTTGCAGTGCCACATATAGCATGTGATATTACTAAAAGAGATGAAGTGGGAAATTTTGAGAGGTTGAAAAGGGCAAGGTGTGCTGGAATATGCATTTTTTTAAGAATATACTAACCCTGTAGTTTAGTTGAACCAAAGATATCACAAACAGACAACAGCATACCAGAGCAATGTATTTTAGTAAATGCAGATTTTTCATATTAGAAAGCTGCAAAGAAAATAAAAACAAGACTTTTCAAGAGAAAAGGTCACAAACAAGCAAAACTCTTGACAAGCAAAGTTTCACTTAAACTTCAAAAGTATTGCAAAAAGGTGATGCCACTACAGTCCCGAGAAATATTATATGTTACCTTGAACAGCAGCATTCCAAGAAGCTGCGCGCAGCTTTTCTAGTAGCTCTTCTGCTTTCTCGACAGTAGCCATCTTGGTTGCCATGCTTACCTGTTATAAATAATTGAATCAGCATATCAAAAGTAGCTTTGAGCTTTAACATAATAATGAATCATACCTCAGTGTAGTTGTTGTAGCCAAGGAGCTTAGCCTTTTCAAGCCTAAGCTTCAATATTTCATCAATAATTGCTGTATTATTCAGATCACCACTTGAAGCTCGAGTTACATATGCACGGTAGATTTCTTCACGTAAACCACGATTTCTTGCATGTTGCATGACAGACATAAAACTCGGGGCATCCAATGTAATTATCCACGGTCCATTCTCAGCAGATGCATCTGTATGCCCCTGATACGATAATATATAATAGAAAACAGTTTATTAGACTTGATGAATGAAACCAACTTGCAGTGATAATGACATGCAGTACCTTAGATACTGCAGTCTGCGCAGCCAAACCAAGTGAGGTAGCAGGCAATCCTTCAATATCTTTCTTATCTGTTATGATTTTTTCAAACTTCTTTGTGGCATCCAGTACGTTCTCCCCAAATTTTTGGGATAGTCTTTCCAGTTCCTGCAAATTAAACAGTTAATTGAGAAGCAAGCAATGAGCAATGCAAAACTAAGACATGCACTGAACGGTAGTTGTCATTTAACTTAAGAGTGTGCTTGGTAGCATATGCACATAACCAAGTGTCCAGGAAGGAATAGAAGACAGCTCTGTCTTTCAAACGAAAATTGTTAATATAAAAGCACCTGTTCAATTTTGTTGAACTGCTCTCTTTTATCATCATCAAGAGCAACACCATTAAGAACCCCTTCTTTTATTTGGGCTGTATTCATAAAAATATAAAAGCCATCAGGCATGTAAGATAGCTTAGTTGTAATCTCAAATGATCATGTCACAAGAATTAAATAGGAAGCAAGGAAACTGCAAATGATATAGCATTTATTTGGTAAGTGATAACCCTAGCGCACAACAGAGTACATCTGGTTTGTAAGAAGTAATCTGAAATTTGTTGAAGAGTACATCTAGTAACTGATGGGGTTCAATGAAACCAGCATATCAACAGGATTTCATGAACTATGCAACCATTAAAAGCACTTTCCACAACCATTCAAGTCACAATTGACCAATATCAGTGGAAATAAATTCGATTAACATGATTTTATATTTTTTTTCCCTCCCTCCTTCAATGTTTCAAGCTCATATCATTCTCAGCAATCAGTGTAATCCTTGAATGACTATTCACTGTACAGGTGCTTGCTGCCATAAAATTGCATCTGGTGGCCTTAGAGGTATAGAAACATCTCCTATCTATCAACAACTGCAAAGATAACACACACTCATTTCTTTTCTTCTCTGATAGGCATGCCCCCAAAGACCAAATAATCAAATAGTTAAAGTTGCATCATTTACAATGATCCAAATATGAAAACCAGATCATGCAACCCTGCCTTGGTGGATGGGGGCTAGTTATCAACTCATTTGATACAAGAGAAAGGCATCACAAAATCATGTACATGGACGCAGTCCAGGTGCAATGCAACTCCATCCAAACTTAACAAGAACATAGCTACAACATCCAAAACAACCCCTGCAAAGGACTCCTTTCCCTCTTTCAAGAAAAGATTATAAAGTAAGGCCTATTCTAGTGGTCCCAGCCCCGCCAGTTTAATGCTTCTGACAGTAATCAAGAGTGATCCAGCAACTAAACTTGTTTATGGTCATGACACCATAAAAATTCAGCAAACCAACGAAACTGGTAGACTGAAGTCACAGGGTAACAAAACCAGACAGCTAGAGAAAAACAAAGAATTAGGTAAACGAAAAACATAAAAGCACATAATAATATTTCAGACAACAAGAGAAGTTTAAGATACTTACATTCCACTATACGTTTCCGAGCATCACTTAGTGATGGCCATTGAGGAGAATCTTGGATGGCCTTAAATGCATTATATATAGGTTTACTTTGTCCCAGCCTAAGCTGAAATTTCACCTTTTCGGGCTGTAGACAAAAGCTAAAAGCTGTGAGCACAAAAGGGCAATGCAGCGCACAAATTCAGAAGAAGGGCGATAAACAAATTAATGCAGAATTAAAACGAACTTTTAATCAAAGCAAAATTTTGACTCATATATTAGAATTCATGTGCATAGAGCATGAGAAGATAACAATTTACCTGAACTTCTTCGATAGCAGCGCGGAGTTCAGGTGAGTCTTTAACAGCCTTAAGATGATTTATCATACCCCAAACAACAGTCAACTGATCTGCAATCTTCTCCAATGGCTCTACCAATTTTGGCCATGATGGCTCCACTGTTCTCTCCAATTCCTCCAAATCACTCTCCTACAAAAACATCAGTAAGAACCATCACAGACCAAAAAGATCAAACTTTGATCAACCCATAAACTGGAACTAACAAAAGATTTCTACTTGATAGCACAAAAACCAGAATACAAAAGGTTAGCAAGGAATAATTAAAGCAAACCCAGAAACGAAAACGTCAAGAACAAGAACATATAAAGACAAGAACATACGAGGTTCTTTAGGAGAGCACGAATCCCAGGTCGAACATGTTTGGCCTCAACAACATCAAAAGGAGGGAATTCAAAGTCTTGCAGTAAAGGATTGGCCTCATCAGCAACAGGGTCCATTGAAATTGAAGAGTAGCAGTTAGAGATAGAGGGAGGGGTTGTTGCTGTTGTGGTTGATGATTTGTGAAGTGTTTGGAGACAAAAGGAGAAGGACGAAGACCAGAGAGGGCAAGGATAAGATTTGGGAAAACGTTTGGGGGTAAAATGGGAATAAGGGAAGTGGTTGTTTGGGCGTTGGAGGAGCAGGATGGAGCGGGAGAGAGAGATACGTGAAGCCATGAGAAGGTTTATTATAAGGAGAACAGCTCCTACTGGATGTACTTTTCTAGTCTCTGCCATGTGTTGTATTGTGTGGAGAGTACAAATAGTTTTGTTGTTTTTATTTGCATTTTCCCTCTTGTGGCGTGTGGGCATACTTGTCTTGAGCCTAAGAAAATTATGTATATAGTAATAAAACTCGACCTGTCTGAAGCCTCCTGTATGTCTTGGCCAAATTTCATTTCAAACTAGGTTTTTATCAAAATGATGTCTTTTGGATTTCTTTTTAACTTGAAATGATTTTATTTTGGTAAAAAAAAAATTGAATTGATTCACCATTCATGAGTTGACTACCATCTTGCATGTTGACTAGCTAATCTATTATCCAAATCTTAAATCAGGTCAAATCTTGTACTGTGTGTGATGTATGCATATTTAGGGCTAGATTCTTAATTGGGTCGAGCCCGATGATAGGCTTAAAGCCTTGCCAAGTTTATGAACCAAAAGTTTGTCCAAGCTAGTTGTCGAGCTACTCTACACGAAAAAAAAAACTTCTCTAGCAATTTAAATTTTTTTGACGTAATAGATCATCGGTGTTGAAATGACAATCTGGATTATGGTGAAGGATATTTTTTATTTAAAAATATATTAAAATAATTTTTTTAATTTTTTATATTAATACCTCGAAACCATAAAAAAATACTATAAAAACATTAATTTAATATTTTTTTTTAAATAAAACACCCTTTTAAAAAATACCAAAAAAGAAAAAGTTATCACAGGCTCTCACACTCACGTGCTCTACATTGCTCTGGCAAGCAGCCACTAGAGAAGAAACCAGCCACCCTGAACAAGTACTTGAGATAATGGTCAGGGGAGGGAAGGGATTATTTTGAGATGCAGAGAGGGGCCGGAGCCTCCCTCGTAAAAAGAAAATCCGACTGATTGAGCATGTAAAATCCGACACAAATAATTACTCTTTGGATAAATATAAATAAACAAATAAAAATCTAAAAATACATTTGAGTTATTGGATTGGTAAAACTTACAAGAAAAAAACAATGCCGAGTATTAAAAAAAAATGACGAAAAAAAGGCTCAAGAACAAGCATCTGTAAAATCATTCGATACTCGGACCCGTTTCTGGAGGCCCTTCTAAACGAAGGTAATCATACATAATTCCTCCAACAGGGGATTTGCTTCTTGACTGAGTGAGATATACAGTGTTGTTTCCTTGGCGAAGCAGACGGCTTGGCACGTTAATGCTATAAAACCAGTACAGACCATGAATTCCATGCCGGGCAATTGCATTGTCCCTTCCTATTAGCATTGTTCTGAAATGAGGTCGTTTGGCTCTTCTGTCATTGAACCGAACCTATGATCACATATTAACACACGTCCATAAGTCATCACCAATCGACTTATTTTACGCTGTTCATGATCCACAAATTCCTCGACGATCGATGACATTAGAGGCTTGCAATATGCTGATCTTTCAATCATGGATAACTGATGGATCATATTTGAATATCAAGGGCAGCGTTGGTACCTGTAGTTCAGAAGCGGAGGCTGATGCCAAGGCCACTTGGAGTGTATAGTCTCCAGTCCTCGGGGTGGCATTTTCTATCTCGAATTTGATCTGCCATGTCGTGGCTTGATATGTATGATTTCCCATGTTCCTGAGCAATGCAGCAATATAATTGGAACCTGCTGCTGCTCATGATGCCTGTTAATTAATTATGGGCTAGAAGAAGCACAAAGGGATGAGCGATGGGTACCTGGGAACCTGAGCAAAGAACCAATCTTGATGATAATTACTGATGCCAATAGTGTAAATAAGGTCATCCTTAGGATACAAATCTGAGTACCTTTCCCACAGTCCATACTGCCTAAACCTGTCCATTAAAAGTATTTAATGTCAGCAAGAAATGCTCCCAGACCATACTTTTGTAAGCTTATAAAAGGAAGATGTGAAATTTTTGATGACATGAATTTTAATATCAGGCACTTTATCCGGTGACTGCTACAGTTAATCGGAATATTCCATCGTTTGTTTATTTTTTCTTCTAATTTTCTGTTATATGTTAATTGAAATATTCTAATGAGATGATAATCCGGTGACCGCTACAGTTAATCGGAATATTTTAATGAGATGTTATTGATGATTGTTTTCATGGAAAAGGGATAATATGATGATGGTAAGAAAATATTAAAAAAAAAAGAAAAAATAAAAAGACATAGTGCAATCAAATACAATAACATGAAACAAAACTGGATTTCTTATTATAACAATTTTTTTTAATAGGAAATAAAATAAATGCGACCACCCAAGTAATGGTAAAGTGATGGAAGAAAAAGCTGTACTTGTGAGTTGATTGGTTGATGAACAATTTGTTCACGAGCGTCGGGTATGTGTCGGGCACAAAGAATTCGGCAGCAGTGCGGTCAGGGATTCCTATTTCCCAAAGGGTTGGACCATTTCTTGGAGGCTCGTACACAAGAACACCCAGTTTGACATCACATCCTGCATTTGAGGATTCAAGACAAGCTGCTAGTCTTTATTACCATACCCAAATAATCAAAATGAAATAAAAGACATTCCTTTTTGCCATGTAAGAAACGTACTGTTAAATCTAAGAGGAGTTGACCGGAAAATTTAATATTCAGAATTAGATAAAGTATTGATTTATTAAAAAAAACTTTTTTGATTTACCTGGTTGGATGTGGATAATAACATCATATCGGCAATCCCCAACAATGCCGGGAACCCAGGCATACAGATTATAGTGCCCAGCTCTAATGTTTTCAATTAAGAAATGACCCTCCTCGTTGGCTTTAACCCAGAATTGATACCCCTGAAAACGATCAAAGAGAAAGAAAAACCGAAGCCTTCAACAAAATCTCCCTTCAATAGTTAACTAAATCATCGTATACACAAACAGAAGTTCAGTGAATTTAACCATGGCGTCTCTTTCCCACGAACCCACCCCTCCTGGTGCTGCCAAGCCCACATAGGCATAGCTCGCCCACATTGGTTTGTCACTGATGTACCTAAATAATGGAGCTGTCATTAAGTTACGGTATCATTTTATTTTTTTATAGACACACATTGTAGAGTATGCATTATTCACTCGAAAAAATAGCATTTAGAAATATGTACGGTACAAGTAGCTAGATGGGCCATTACTTGTCACCAACTAGTAATTGACCAGAAACAGTTCCTCGTCGATCGGAGTTAGGGAAATCTTCTGACTGGGGGAAATTGTAAGGCCAGCTGTTGACTTCTATAGACATCTGATACATATTTGAAGCATACAGATGAACGAAATATATATCAGAAGGGTGAGATTGATGACAATGAAGAAGTGGAGGGTTAGATGTCATTGCTAGTTAACTTGATGAAATGTTAATCATACCTGATCTTTAGCATCTTCCCATAGTGTTGTGGGATCTTCAAGGGAGGAGATGGAGTTGAGATAGACAAATACAGGTCCTAGAACCTTTTTCCATGGCTTTCCGTTTCGATATTTTGTGTTCAAGTCCTTCCCACTGTAATGAGTGCTGGTAAACATCTGTAAATTTAATTATTCAATTTAATTCGGTTTAACAGTACACTTTGGTCCCTTCATTTTAGTCCTCATAGTTCTTTGAATTATTCAATTCAAACAAAAAACAAATTCATTTCAATTTTTAGGAACAGAAAACTCACAGAGAGGACGGTGGGGCCAACATGAGATGTGAGGTCTTGTTTCAGGGGGCCACCAGCCCGGAACTCATCACTTGGTGTGATAATCCAAAATCCCACCGGTGGATTTTCCGATATCCAACCATGTACCCTGTTGTCCTTGTTCTCACATGAATATTGATACTTGTCGTCCACCTTTCAAGTTCCCAGCAATAAACATTATAAACAAAATTGTCACAGTAATATTTGCTGCAAAAAAAGAAAAGAAAAAGGATCGAGTGGCTCGATCACTAAGTAATTAATTAGTTTAAAGAAGTACATCTCCTCCAAGCTGTGGATTAGTTGGATTGGTCAGGAGAACAGCTTCTGGATATGCAAGAGGCTGACCATTGATTCTGTCTCGAGGCATTGGCATGATCCTTTGCCTGTCGTCAGATATTGCCATGAAGTGAAACCTGACAATTAATGGATTAATTTTAGATGCAATAAACATGTGCTGCTAATCTGTCAATTCCCCATAACCTGAACAGAAAAATATATACTTGTCATTTTGGAGCTTGAAAACGATTCTAATTTGATCCATGTCCATGTCAGGCCATCCCTCCAGGCGTTCTAATATGGCATACAAGTAGACCCCTGAGCTGCCCCGTCGCATTATATACCTAAAATATTGAAAATATATTAACATTAATACCTAAAAAATATGCATATTGTTCATGGCACGCAGTACATGATAGTAATTTTACGATCATTATTTTTAATTTTATCAAATTTTAGGTTTATTATACTCTTAAGACCAACACCATAAATAGCTTTATGTATTTAACAAGAAATAAAATTGTATGGAGCATGAAATTAAATTATTTCATGCAAAAATTAAGGAGTAACATTTTTTTAATATGAACATAAAACAAATTTTGGGTTAACTACAAGAACAATTGATACACTTTGCAACTCACAATGTTACTGTATTCCAAGCACTACAATTGATATCTTAAGTTTCTTGCTATGTAAAATCCCTTCATAAAATTTATTTGCAAGTTTACTAGCTAGTACCACCAAATTTATTATGTATTTAGGAGTCATTTTTTTGCTCTAATTAATATTTTCAATAAGCAGACCATAATTGCCAATGTATAAAACAATATATTTTTAACATTTAAAAAAAAAAAAAAAAAACTAAGGGCCCGTTAGTTTGATCTCCAGTGAGTTTACTCTACTGGGATTGATGGTGGGATTTCTGAAATGGCCTATAAACAACTTTGAGAAGGCATTGATTTCCCTTTTTCTTTTTTTCAATCAAATGAGTTCTATCTTCTGCAAGAAGAAAAAGAACTTGAACCGATTACCAAAGACAGATAAACTATAATTCTAGACTCTTGAAAATTGTCTGCAAACTGCATTTGTTTCTTAGGTTTTGCATGAAATATTACCTTTTGTCTACGTTCAGGGGGGCTGAGGAGTTCCCATTTGTGAAATTCCAAGACTTCTTGAATGAGAGTTCTACTTGGTCTTCATCTTCCATTATAACGTTAAAATCTGTTCCTTTCAATCTTCGGAGTAGTGATGATCAATTATAGAGGTTAATTTCATGAGAAACATAAATGTATAATCAATTTACAAGCCACTTAAATATTTACAATAACTTTATTTTACATGATATAAGTTGTGGAAACTAGAATGTACCTGTCGTAAGCTATATGATTTCCAGGCAAGTTCCAGACAACGTCCCAATACCTTTACTCAAATCAATTTTCGCAATGAGATGGATGTAAAATTTGTACATGCATGATGATCATAACAACATTTGATGTGATTAGAAGCAAGTGTAAATGCCGTACCCTCGGTTGCCTTCCCTATTCCTGGTTTCAAGTACATTATGGATTCCGTTGTACTGTATTCCGGTGATATCACCGCCCGGACTAGACAAAGTGACTTGTACAAGGCCATTATCCATCACCATCTGAAAGGTACTGTAACTTCAGTAATTAAAAGCATATGAAAAGATATAGGATTATGGCTGTGCCAAATTTAAATAGACAATATTTAAAACTTATTTTTACTAAGAAAAAAGTTTTAATAATGATGTAATTAATTATTTATTTATTTTAATATACTTAATTGCAAAATAGTTGTAAGACAAGTTATGAAGATTGAACTAGAAAATGGTGTTGATCACCCAACAACTTTGGGTCAATAATTTTTTTTTATTAAAATGATATTTAATTGTATTTTTTTTTAAATATTCATGGTGTTGACTTGATAGATCCTAGATTGAGTTTGAGTTAATATTTTTTGAGTTCAACTTGAAATTAAGTTTTGGGTCATAAATTTTTTGAATCAATTTGTTAAGTCGGGTTAAACCCTATTTATAAAACTTACTTGGCTGATCAACCTTGAGATTCAAGGGCTGATCCGGGTTGAGTTAGTGGAAAAACCTAGGTTTTTTTATTAAAATAAAAAAAAATAATACAAAACTTGGGTAGATCTCCATTAACCAGTATTGATACTTGGATTAGAATGCATAATTTTTCAGCTAGTCTACAATGACGAAATCAGAAAATATCAATATCAACTATATCATTCAATTTGAATAGATAATGGTTTAGATTTATACGGTGATCAGTGCATGTTACCATACATACCCGATGATGATGCTTATGCAGCCGCACCCCAAGAGATTTACCGTTTTCACTCTGGAAAATTTTCCTGCAATTAGATAAAAGATGTTACTCCAACGCAGGGATTCTTTACATGAATCAGACTCAACATGATTTAAATATATTCTTGACCATGTTGATACAAAACAAAATCATGCAAATGCAAGTAATGGAAGACGTACGAAGGCACATTCTCTGTAGATAAAATTTGTAGGGAGTTGCAGAAGAAACGATCATTTTATTATGCTTGAAAATTAATCATGTTTGCAGGGCAGAAGAAGAGTACAAAATTAATTCTCAGTTTTTCTTCAGAATAAAATGTTGAGAAACATTTTCTCCTCTCCTATGAGCATAAAATGAGAGAAAAAAATAAAAAATTAAAGCTCCTCTGTTTCAAGGCAGTGCCTAGCTCCATCCATGTGAAATGTGAAGAAAGGTAAGGGAAAGGGACATGGAGTAAAATGTTCCAACAAAAGCACAGTAAAGTAACACTGAAAAGGAAGAATATGATCATGGGGGATCATATATACCTTGAAGCAGCGGTGACAATGAAGAAGAACCAAATCAACAATGTTAACCACCTCAAAAGAGAAGCACCGACTTTGTCCATTTTTGATGAATGAAATCACAGAAAGCAAGTTAACTGCATGAAGCCAAAAAAGGGACTCTTCCAACACAATTAAAGAAGCAAGAAATAAAATACTAAGAAACCAAAAACTTGCACACGCGAAAAAAAAAACATGAAATACCTTGCTCAATGGCAATATATGCCAGAGGCTGTTCTTGAATGCATAACGACCCTTAATTCTCTTGGAAAAAAGGTTCAGATGCAATGCTTAGTGAAAGGCCTTGTAATGGTAGACCGGGAAAAAAGAGAAAGATTTCCATTTCATTGTTCTTTTCACAGTTTTCCTTGCAGCAGATTTCCTCAATCTCTTATATATAGCAGATCATTGAGGGACTTGATTGCTCCTCTATGCAAGAGATTGACAGAATTGCCAAAAAAATATATAGCAGATCATTGAGGGACCTGAGTGCTCCTCCATGCGAGAGATTGACAGAATTGATAAATTTTGTAGATGTTGATTGAAAATGAAAGTTATAGTTCAAAGATTGGGTTCAGTTTAATTTTTGTGGTTTTGATCTTACATCTAGAGGGTGGTGTGTGCTACTAAAGGTGTGCTTCCTACATCTAGACAATGGTATGTCCTCTGCCTTAGGTATAATTTTGTGTTTCGATGGACAAGGATTGAAAACAATTAGTATGCGATTATGGTGCCCTCTCTTTGGTGCTTTTTGGTCCTGCCCAAAGGCAATGAATTTGCCCTTCTTAGAGATAATAAGAGCCATTTGATGCGTTAAGTTAATTTCGGACATTAGAATTAAAAAAATATATATAACTTAGTTATCTAATAAAGTGGTTTTCCTATACTAAACTATGCTTTTGATTTGTGAAAAACAAAAATTTATTATCTATGTTTTTATTTTTTCAACCAAATATGTTTTTTGTTTTTGTCTTAAAATACTAGCCAAACACCACCTAGAGTCATCCTTGCAGATTGCTTAGAGAGTCTTGTTATTTATTATTTATTTTTTAAATATGGTTTTATTGATAGAAGTTAATTAACTAATAACCAAACAATATAGTTTTGTTGTTTTAAATCTATAAATAAGACGAATTATTAAATAAAACATAATACATACCAAATTTGTTTTCTTACCTTTAAAGAATTGTATGATTTTATTGCGTTGTTTCAAGTCTATAAATAAGATAAATCATTATTTATGTATTTTATGTGTATGTTTTCAACGAGCTGGTTCATGGACATTATTTTTCAATTTATATTTTGTTTATTTTTAATTATGTTTTATTTTATACGCGCAGATTCAATGCCTGAAAGTATAAACGAGTCCTTTTCCTCAAATCTAGATCCCTTATGAAAGGCTCTTTAAAGCAACCGATGGATTTTCTACAACCAACTTGATTGGAGATGGTAGTTTTAGCACTGTGTTCAAAGGAAACATTGATGAAGATGGTAATAAATTGAGAATATGTATATTTCATTGATGTGTTGTAACAGTATACAAGGTGAGGATTTATACAGAACCTACGTGCTATTATAGGAAAGCAATTCCTATAAACAAGCTGATATTAACAGCAGATCCTACAGCTAAGCTAATAACGGTTACATACTATAATTACACAGAATAAAAGGATTGACAATTATAGAAGCTATGATCACTCTCAATTACATCGTATAATCATCTTTCCTTTAACAGATGGAACATCAGTTGCAATCAATCAAAGTTCTTAACCTGCAACGTCGTGGAGCGTCTAAGAGTTTCATAGATGAATGTGGAGCCTTGAGAAACATTCGGCATCGAAATCTGGTGAAGATCATAACTTCTTGCTCAAGCATTGATTTTCAAGGTAATAATTTTAAAGCTAAAGGGAGTCTGGAGAAATGGTTGCATCCTCCTCAAGTAACACATCATGAGATGATCAGCTGATCAATGAGATTCAGCATCCAAACCTTCTTGAGAGGATCAACATTGCCAGTAATGTGGCTACTGCACTTGACTATCTTCATCACCATTGCTACAACCCACCCATTCATTGTGATGTAAAACCAAGTAATATTCTTCTTGATACAGACATGATAGGCCATCTTGGAATAAAGCAGCCCGGTTGGAATAAAGGGAACTATTGGATATGCTGCCCCAGGTAACAATTGTTCATTTCCTTTGCTCATATTCCTCTTAACATTGCCAACATCTTAATTGAATAATTCACTAAATACTTTGTTTGATCATAACATTTTATTGTAACAACTTCATCTCCTGGTATATCTGTCATGTAAAAAGAAAATAAAATAAGATTATCAGCTATATTTACATGTATCTGGACTTTCTTGAGTGACAGATTATGGCCAAGGAAGAGAGTTGTCAATAGATGGAGATGTCTACAGTTATGGGATCCTATTGTTGGAGATGATAACAGGGAAGAGACCTATCGATGACACATTTGAGAAAGGCCTTAATTAATCTTCACATGTTTGCCAAGATGGCCCTGCCCGACCATGCTATGGTGATAGGTCCCAATCAAAACTATGGAGTTTTTTTTAACAGAAAGATTATTCTCTCAGGGTAAGAACAAAGCACATACATGCTGGAATAATAATGCTGCCCTCTTTATTCTGATGCATGACTTATATACAAGCCAAGTTTGTCACTACAGCACAGAAATTAAAGGACCTGCTAGTCTCCCAACAAAGCCTAATGCTTATCCACTAACAGAAGCTAATCATCAAGCATACAAGCAACCTGAGCCTTCCCACGTTAGAAAGCTAAATCCTGATACTTGGGTTCTGTTTTGGTACCCTCCTTGATCTCCACGTCCTCTTCTTATCATATGGAGCTAGATTACAGACCCAAATCCAAATCTGTAATCTTTTTCCTTATGATCCAGCTGCAAATGTAAATTCGAAACTGGTTAGGATACTTGCATGACTCAAGAACCTTGGAGAAGGAAGAGAAGAAAGAGGATCGAAAATCTGTTTAATTAAAGGAAGTGCACATATAAATGGCTAGCAGAAGCTGACATAAGATAATTTATCAGAAGTTCCAAAAAAAGCTGAAGCATCGTGCTAAGAATCTAAAGGTCCAACACCTCTGCAGAAAGATTAATAAAATTGAGACCCACATTCAAGCGTTCTTCCAAGAAGGCGGATGTTTATCCATTGGAAACGATCTTTCCTCTCGAACGGGCCTGAAACAACCACCAATATCAGTATCGATTTAGTTTGTCTTGTTTACAGGCAATAAGTTTTAAATTTTAGGCCCGATAGGATTGATGATCAAGGTTACTGGTCAGAGATACATAGACAACGGAGGAAATAATATGCTGACACACCAAACATAATGAAATGTCTAAGTATCATAGCAGCCTCCTAAAAAACACTAAAAGAAGAAATAATTAAAATCCGAAATGAACCAAGTAAATAACTAAAATACATATCTACACCGAAGTTCTTTTTAATATCAATCGCAGCTTTCTAAACAATTCCAACAATTTGTTATAATGTTTCATTAGCTGGTTTAATCTCAACATGCTCACTAACTTCGAATTGTTCTTTGGATTTCATATTTACTTCATGTTTCTCTGATGGCCAGTAGAATCTATTTCCAAAGAAGCAGAAAAGCCACAATTTCTGTCATTCTTGGAGGAATAACTTAAAGTCACTGTTTGTGTGTTTGGAATGGCATCTTTTTCCAATTCTCCTTTATCATTGACTTGAATTATTGGCACCTCAAGCTGCTTATCCTCTGCATTTTGCCTCCTTGTTATTTGAGAAAGTTGAATAGAAGACAACCGATAATAATCTAATTGTTTATATGCTTCATATCAAATCTCTTTGTAATCACCTTATACAAACTCCAGATTTAATAATTTTCTCAAGCTTGTCATGATAGAATTAAACACTTAACAGTATGAGCTCTAGATTCCAGAACTTCAAACCACCATTTTTTAGCACCACAAGTAAGTTTGTGTATAGCAAATCTTACTTTTTGATACCAAGGAACCCTATTCAAATAAAAAATATGCATTCAAGTTTGACAACAATATAATAAATCTTGTCTTTGAAAACTTCTTATCAAGGAACGGAATATCATCATAATAAGAAACGAATCTACAAATTGGATGACTATGAATTAAGTCTTTAGTGCTTCGCCTTTCGTAAATACCATTGTCCATATAAACATGATGTTTATATAGGTTTGCAGGAATAGATCTAGTGTTTGGTTCACCCCGAGGTAAGTCTCTAAGCACATCTCTTTCCTTATTACTATCTTGTTTATGCCTTCACCTTGTACACAGTGTTAGATGGTTCAAGCGTTCTGCGATTTCTGCTAATGAACACACCACTCAATCCAGTATTTGCAATTGGGTTCTTTGCGACGTTGCCTTATGCCTCAGTGGCCTCCACTCCTACATTGTAGAATGTGAATTAAGTTGTTGTCAATTCATCTGTCCATCAAACAGGCCAAGCCGCCTCGAAACCAATTGAATAGCATTTAGCATGGATAGGTTCCTCAATCTTTAAATTTTTATTGTCATAAACTGTAGAGAAATAAACTAAGGTTTTAAAGTCTAAGATTACAACCCTTAACGGTAAAGAAAACTCTGAAAAATTTAATAATTTTTGTTGTATGCTGTCTTTCTTGCAGTCTACTAATTTTGGCAAGTAATTGTATGCTTCCGAGCATTGATTACGCATTCCAGCAACGGACCATGATAGTGGTGTGTCGAGCCCACCATCACCGGAGGCATGCATTTGGATTTTGTCTTGTTGACGAGCATACGACTCATCATTGATTGCCGTAACCTGATACTGATTGCAATTGACCATATCCAAGCTGCCACCAAAATCCTCATCTTCTTGTTTGCTTGATCTGCAATATTTGAGTGAATCTTCAAATTTCACCTCTCAAAATATGCATGCGAAGAAAAACAAAAAAGGAGATTTAAATCAATTATCAATCCGCCAAACTATCAAATTAGATACAGTCAGTTTAAACAAACATGTTCAATCATGTTCAGATTTTAGTGATGTTGGCAACAAGAACAAAACTGTGAGCAAGAGCCGAGTAAAAGTGAAGTAAGTGTGTCTAGAGCTGATCTAATGATTCAATGTATATTTAATTAATGAAAAACAAAATAAGTGTTGCCAAGTAGGAGAAAAAAAACAAACAATAAACATCAAGACCAGTATCTATATGAACAACAAATTAATCAAGAATCAAGAATATATCAAAAAGTGAGGATAAGTGTACAACTTGAGGATCAGCAGGGACACTGCCCTTGGAATTCTCCACTCCTTTTCCACCTCCACCACCAAGCCCGCCACCTCTTCATCCTCAAAAGAACCCTTTCTAGAACCGGATTCTGTAACACATTGTCTTCATTCTGACAGGAGGGGATATCAGTCACAATTTGGAAATCTAATAGTTTGAAGGTTTCTGAAAACCTTCCTCAGACCTGTCAGCGTCACTGGCTGATTTCTCATTCTTCCACCGTTGGATTAACACGAATTTTGGGTAAGTTGTGTGTCACTATAGTTCCTACATCCTGACCAGAGTGATCGTGCATATTTGAATCCACTAGAGAAATCTTACCGTTTGAAGATTTCTGGGCAAATCACTCTCGGAACAGTCAGAATCGCCGGCTTATTTCTTCTCTTTCTACCGTTGGATCCACCCGAATTTTGGATATGTGATGCGTATGGCCATATTACACATTCGGAACGGTGGAGATGAGATAAAACTCTTCCGGCAAAGAGTTATGCACGCTCAACAGTGGTCCATCAATCTCAGGTCAGTTTTGGTCTAACTCCGATCTAGGGAGATCCAACCGTTAACTTGAGCGGATATTTGGATATGTTCTGCATAAGATGTGTTTTTATCGTTTCACCGTTGCGATTTGTTATTTGTTGAATTGTTGGTGAGTAATTGTTGTTTGAAGCTCTGCCCAGAATCTGTCATGGCTTCCAATCCGAAACTTCAAACCCTCAAAGCTAACACCACCCACTCA
>Ga0325410_1000683_pt1 | contig 35728 bp, 17 predicted proteins | sample PopdelMetagenome_16_FD_206182 | JGI IMG/M metagenome (GOLD analysis project Ga0325410, IMG submission 206182) | Populus deltoides microbial communities from Bellville, Georgia, United States - Xylem-PdIQD-R3 | ecosystem: Host-associated > Plants > Phyllosphere > Stem > Wood/Secondary xylem...
TTGGAGCGTGCTCGACATGTTCTGGCGCGTGGGTGGCATCCACACCATTCAGGCGGTGCGTGTAACGCTACCCAGTGGACATAACTGACCTTTTATCATCTCTCTAAATGCGTCATCATATTCTTTTTCATTTGGAGTGGTGTGTGGTAGCTTACGATGGTCGAATTGTCACTAATGATCGTTTGATTTTTTTCTCTCTCTTGGCATGTAAAGTACTTCATTGTCCTTTTTTTCTTACTTTTCAATTTCAGCATTCATTCTATTAATTTCTTATTTCATTCCTTTTTCATTTATAAAAGTTTGTATTCTTTTTAATTTAGTCTTTTAATTGCAATTTCTCATATGTTCTGTTTTTTATTCCAGTCCTCATTTTTTTTTTAATTTCTAATTCTGTCATTAACACTTTTGTTGAAGTTCTTTTTCATTCAATTTCATTATTCAATCAAATTTTTTATTGTTTTAATTTTTTCAGTTTGACTCTTATTCTTTTTATTTTTTTTATTTTATTAAAGCTATTTTTCAATTCAATTAAACCCTCCAATTGAAAATTTTTATCCCTCTAATTAATGTTTTTTCTTACCCTTATTTTTTTAATCCTTTTGTATAATTATTTTTTTCATGATTTCATTTTTCAACATTTAATTTGTTGGGAATTTAGCTTTATATGATCTTATTGTTCAACATTAGTTTTTTTTAATATTAGTTATGTAATTATCTTCAAGTTTTTTCTATGGGTTTATCCAGATCTCATGATCTAGGTCATGATTTTTACATGTCTTTTTTAATATAAGTTTTTTTAGGTGTTTTGTTTCTATTTTATTTTTCAAAATATTATTCTAATTCATCTATAATTTTTTTTACAGATAAAGTTTATTTTTTAAAATAAAAAATATTCGTTTTTAAATTGTATTGCTAATGTGTTTGCCTTGCATAATATTTTTTATATCGTAGGTTTATTCAGTCAATTTTATTTGTATTTATCTTTTTATTCATGAACTTTTTAGAGTGTGGATTTATCTTTAGTTATTTAAATAAATAAGTTCAGTAAATACAATTAAATGCATGTCTCATTTTATGTTATAGAATATCTTGATCTTGCTTGCGTAGACTTTTTAATTTACACTTTAAATTTTTTTATATAAAAAAACACATTAAAGCAACTTGTATACCTAATATTTTTTTAAAAAAAAAAAATTATAACCCACAACAAAGCGTGTGTTAAAGGAGTAGTTCTCACTAACTAGTATCAGTTGACTTTTCCATCTCTATTCCTAATTGCCATAGCAAACTTGTTCATAAATTATTTAACTTAAAGAATTATTTCATAAGTTCTAATTTGTTCGTTCATAACTTTCATTCATTGGCATTGGAAGGAAACATGAAAAAGGAAGAGCTAGCTCAAGGATTAATTTAGTTCAATAGACTTTAAAAATAAAAGATTAGGGAGGGAATACTGTTCACGTGGGATCCAACCATGTAGAACGATATTTTGGTAAAGAAAGTTGAAGAAAAAATTAATCATTTTCCTAAAGCTTAGATTTCAATATAAATTTGATGAGGTACAACATATATAGGATAATCCAACTTATCATAAGTTGAAGACAAAGCAACTAAAATTGCATTTCTTCGGGGCTCGTTTGTTATTATGATTTTTTTTCATAGTATTTTTTATTTAAAAATATATTAAAATAATTTTTTTTATTTTTTAAAATTCATTTTGATTTTTGACATAAATATATCAAAATGATCTAAAAACACTAAAAAATATTAATTTAAAATTAAAAAAATATTTTTTTTTCAAAAACATTTTAATTTAAAACACAAAAATAAATGGGTTTTCGTATATTAGATTTGAAGATGAAAATATCATCTTTTGGAGATAGATGATATTTGAAGTTTAAAAGTTTCTTAAATATTTTTTATGTAGACTACTTTTAAAAAATATTTTTTAATTGAAAATATATCAAAATAATAATTTTTATATTTTATTTTTATTTTTAACAATAACATATCAAAAAAATCAAAAAAATATTTAAAAAATTAATTTAATATTATTTTAAATGAAAAATTATTTTAAAAAGTAAATACTACTATAGAGTGCCAAGGAAAGTGAAAGATATATTAAGTACCATGTAGCTTAGTCAAGAGGTTTAGGAGCTTATAGAGATCACATAACTCATTTGTTCCAATCATAAAAAATTAATTTAATATGATTATTGATGATATTGCTATAAATTTGCACCTGACTAACCATTTCAAAGTATTGTTTCACCTTAAACTCTTGATTTTCTAGTATATTTTTTTTAAAAAAAAAGTTTTTAAAATGAAATTATGGTGCTTGAAGCTTACAAACTTTCTAAATCTTTTCCTTTCAATCCATATAAGATATTAAACATCTCCGTGGTGTTGGGAATACCGAAGCTTCGATGCCACTTTATTAGTAACTTCAAAGTTCTAATACCATAGACAATCCTATTGATTTTTGCCCAGAAACTAAGCACAACAAATTTAATATGTTCAGTAATTTGCTTATATCCATGAAATAGACAGTATTAATGAACAGGAGAAACACCACAATTTACAATAATAATGGAGGACAAAGACCAAACCTCATACCCACACTCTCTTGCAAGTGTCTCGTCTCTCTCTATCACCCACATTTTACCAGCCTACACAAGCTGCTGCTCATTACAGCTCGTGTCGCTGCCACAATGGCAGAACCTCTCTCTCTCTCTCTCTCTCTCTCTCTCTCTCTCTCTCTCTCTCTCTCTCTCTCTCTGTTTGGCTCTCGTAAAATAAGGTTGATTTGGAGTTTCTATAATGATATATTTTTCAGGTCTTGTTCAAGGATGGGCTGCCATAATCATGGGAATTTTATCTGGTAGTGTTCCATGGTTTACCATGATGATTGTTCACAAAAGATGGACACTACTGCAAAAAATTGATGACACACTAGGAGTGTTTCACACCCATGCTGTTGCTGGCCTTCTAGGGGGTGTTCTAACAGGCCTCTTTGCAGAACCTGAGCTCTGTGCACTATTTTTGCCGGTGACAAACTCAAGGGGCGGTGTCTATGGTGGTTCCGGTGGAATCCAAATACTCAAACAACTAGCTGGCGGTGCTTTCATTATTGGATGGAACGTTGTCGTTACATCAATTATTTGTGTAGTGATAAACTTTGTGATACCATTGAGAATGTCTGAGGAGCAATTGCTTATTGGGGATGATGCTGTGCATGGTGAGGAGGCTTATGCATTGTGGGGCGATGGAGAAAAATATGATGTAACCAAGCATGGGGATATCACAGAACATCACATGGAAACGAGGACATCAACTGGTGCTACTCAAGTGATGTAGAAAAGGGGATCCAGAAATCAAATTAATTGTTTTTCGATGATTAATTTGCTTCAAAAATGTTTGAGGTAAATTAAGACTAAGTACTTAATGTATTTCTTATTTTTTAGACTTGTATAAAGAATTTATATTGAGACTCGTTGACATTGTGCTCATTCATTTTTTATCACAAAGCCTATTTTTAATATTTTTAACAAAATTATTAAACTCGGGTCGGTTTATGACCTAGTCTAAAGTTTAAGTCATGGGTTAAGAGAGTTAATCTAATTTAGAGCAACATAGCTTTTTAACATTTTTAAAAGTCAAACGAGTTTTGACTAGATCAATCAAGTTACAGGTAGACTAAATCACATAGATAAAAATTAAATTCGAATTATGGTTTCAACATAAACATTTTAAACATAGAATTTAGCATTCATACAATGGGTCTCATTGTGATGAAAGAACTTAATAAAAACCAGATCACATGGGTTAACTTCCACGCATTATAATTTAAAACTCGGTCTAGATTAAGGATTTGATAGGCAAGTAAATGAGTTGACTTGTTGGTTATATCAAGTTTAATAATAATAATATTTTCTATTTAAGCACCAAATTAATTGAAATCAAACTATGGTTTCGACATAAAAAATTTAAAAGTATTATTAGATATTCATACAATGAGTTTCATTGTGATTATAAAAAAAAAACTTAATCCAAATCTCAAGTTATGAGTGGACTAGATCACATAGGTCAACTTCCACCCTTATAAATTTAAAATTCCACCCTTATAAATTTAAAACTTGACCTAAGCTTGGGATCTGGTTGGTGGGTGGGTCAATAAGTTGATTCGTTGGTTGAACCGGGCTTAATAATAATGTTATTTACTATTTAAGCACTAAATTAATTGAAATCAAACTATGGTTTTAGCATTAACATTTTAAAATTATAGTTAAACATTGTCCAATGCGTTTCATAGTGATTATGAAAAAACTTAACCAAAGCTCTGTTTGTTTGACGGAAAGTGATTTTCTGAAAATCATTTTCCAAACTTTTCTGCGTTTGTTTGCTATTAGAAAAGTTGGTCAACAGAAAACACTTTTCAGTCAAAGAAAAATTTGACTTGGTTTCCACGAAAGCGTTTTCCTTTTAATTTTGGGCTGAAAACACTTTCAAAAAGTTGTGAAAAATTAAGAAATGTCATATTATTTACTGATTATATCAAATTTGATCCTTAAACTTTTGATTGCTATATATATTTTGTTTTAATTTTTTTTCAATTTTATCCTTTAGAATTTAATTTTTATATTAACTTTGGTCCTTATTTTTATGATTGTTATTTGCTTTTCTCTTATCATTTTTTAATTGAAATTTTTTATCTATCAAATTTGATCTTCATTCTTTTGATTATTACTTATTTTATTTGAAATAATTTATGAAATTATAATTATTATTATTTTAATTTCATCATCTTTTAATTTTTTTTATCTGTTAGATTTGATCTCTATTATTTTGATTATTATTTATTTTATTTGAGATAATTTATGAAATTATCTTCTTTTTTTTAATTTCATTCTCATTAAACTTTTTAATTTGTAAGATTTGTTCTTTATTATTTTAATAAACTTGAAAAAAAATAAAACATTAATAAGTTATTTTTCAGCTTATTTTCCATGACATAACCAAACACTGAAAATTGTTTTCCAACTTATTTTTCATAACACTACCAAATATCAAAAAGTAATTTATTTTTTAAAAAAATCATTTTTTAAAAAAAAACTATTTTTTAACAAACAAACGAGACATTAAGTGTTTTAACTTTAAGTTTTTCAATTTAAATTTGATAAAGAATCTCGATAGAGCTAAAGAAAAAATATACAAAAAGAGGGGATAGTAACCATGTTATGAAACCTTTGTTGAATATTTTAGTATTATTATATTATACTATCATATATCAATAATGCTTAAGAATGTAGGTTGATTGGTAATTTAAATAGAGTTTTTTCCCAGACTAACACAGTGGAAAAAAAAAATCTCAAATCAGCATATAATTAATACTTGCAGTAATATATGCGATGTTTGTGTTTTTTTTTTTTTTATTAACGTGGGTGTTTAGATCAGTTTGCGTGCACCTCGACTAATCTCACGGGCCCTGAAGTTAATGACCATGTAAGTCTCCAGTGGCCATTATATAAGCAACTACATGGCTCGAACCTGAAATCACAAAGAAAGCAAACCTTTTATTCTCAAGTTCTTATTCTAAATTATTATAGTTATGTTTGTGTATTTTCTAGTTGTACAACTAGCGAATTTGATTTTTCCCCCTTCAAATCCATATTTTCCCAACAATCTTAGCGTACACTAGATTGGTGTGGCCCCCATGATATCACAGAGCAGACCAAAAAAAAAAATTAACCCAGAAAAAAGTTCAAAAAACAATTATATTTTTAAATAAGAATTAAATCTTAATTAATTTAATAATATAATAACAAAATAAAACAACATAAAAAAACCTTAAAATCTATTGTAAAAAGAAGTCTTAAAAGTTCAAAAAACAATTATATTTTTAAATAAGAATTAAATCTTGATTAATTTAATAATATAATAACAAAATAAAACAACAATAAAAAACCTTAATATATTAATTTAATAATATAGTAAATATTTTTTGTTTGAAATGTAAAAAAAAAAGTAAAGTGAATTTAAATAAATTTTAAAGATAAATTTAAATCAATGGTAAAGTGAACAATATTTTTATCTAATATTAAGACGGAAACACATTAGATCTACCCATGTTGACATGCAAAACTTGTGGGGATAATCTTGTAAAAAATTAATTAAAAAACTAAATCTTTAATTAACTCAATATTCAAGGACAAAATTGGTAAAAAACAACACTCAATTCAAAAAATACTATGCGAATTCAGGTAAACCAATCAGACTTGCGATGCAAGTCAACCACGCGTTTGGATTTAGTATTTTTTTATCCTAAAGATTATTTTTTTAATAGATTTATATGACAATAAAATGCTTGTCAACCTTTTTTCATGAAATATTTTTTTAAAAAGGAAAAAAATCATGACGAGTGTGTGGGACTAAGAAAGTAAAGACAAGTCATTGACAACAAAAAATAAAATTTCATTTTTAAAATTTTTAATTTAAATGAAAAAATAGTTTATCGATAAGCAAGGGAGGAATTGTATTTTTAAAAATTGGGGGATAAAAAAATGCATAAAAAGAGAAAACAATAATAGCCTAGATGATGTGGTTTAACCCATCGAAGTTGTGATTCAGGTCATAGACTTTAATTGGATTCAATAATTTTGTTTTTTTATAAATTTATATCTAACCTAAATATATTTAAAAAGAAAAAAAGAGTTGAAAAGAAGAGCCTAGCATTACGATATAATGACCCAACACCCTGAGACTTTAAAAGAAAAAGCCTAGGCATTTAGGCATTCATGCCCAGACTCATTATTATTATTTTTATTTAAAAAAAATGGACGACTTGTTATCTGCTTCTATTTTCTTTTGAAAAAAAAGAATAGGCAAATAACACATCGCTCTATGTGGCAAACGACTTGTTATCTGCCAACCTAAATTTTACCCACCACTACAGTGATTGGAAAATCAGGATTATAGGTCAAGAAAAACTTGTTTTTCAATCAATTTCACTGAAAAAAATCTTACAAACACACTTAGAATACTAAGAAACCAATCTATTAACCTAATAAACCCAAAAAATGGTCCAAACCACAAATCAAACTGAAAAAATATCACATCCTCGATTTAGATATAATTTTTAGGCTATATGAAGGCTTAAAACAATCATCATAATATTCTCATCATCTAGTGGAACTCGTTGACATTAATTTTAACAATTTTAGTGGTCGGAAAAAGGTGTCAACAATGAATTTTTTCTACACTGGAATTTAGCGAGCTCTCTCTCTCTCCTTTAACAAAAAAAAAGGGAAAATAAAGTTAAAAAATCACCTATTAAGTTAAAAAGAATGAGAACTGATGAAAATAAAATTTGGTAAAAATTTTGAATTTTGAAAAACCTAAGGGACTGATAAGCTATTAAGTTATAAAGATAAGGGACTAAACTAAATTTTTTGAATGAAATTAGAATATATCACCTATTTTGCTTGTATTTTTCACATTGATTCTCTATTTATCAATTTCATCATCTCATAAAAATAAAAATAAAAAATTGATTGGCCGGCTCAAAAAAAATTCAATTATGCAAAATAAAAAATTAAGGACCAAAATAAATTTTTTTAAAAAATATTATTTCAATTTATAGTGATTTATCATCAAATAAACAGTAAATAAATATACAATAAAATCATTATCTCTCTTAATATTTTTTTAATATGTGATAAAGTTAATATTCTACATGAAAGACACATTATGCTTGGTAGAGGTTAAGAGGGTGCTAAATTTTACAAGAGTAAACGTTTATTTATTTATTTATTTATTTATTAGCAGATGAATTATTAAAAGGGGTAATCATTACCCTCTATAAATTGGTGTTTTTTTATAAGATAATAGTGACCTCTAACCAACGTGTTTTTTTTCTCTCAAAATACGCACCAATTAATTTTTAATTTTCTCTCACAAATTATTACTAGTGTTATTATTATTATTAATTTTTTCTATTTCCACTAACTTTTAATCCTTCAATATATAAATACATCAAGACAAGATACATTGCCTATGGCTACTTAACAGAAAAGGACTAAATTGATACTTTTGGAAACTATGGATCAAACATTAAGAAATATCATAGGGACTGAAGTGAAATCTTGTGGAAACTGTAGGGGCTAAAATATATTTTACCATTTACTTTAGATTAAAAAATTAAAAAAACTATAAAAAGAGTTGTAGCGTTTTGTTAGATGAACATAAAATACCCGAAAATAATTTAACTTTCCCTCACTCTCGGAATCGTAACAGAACTCGACTTCCCTTCCCTGTCTTCCCCACGACAAAACTCCTCCTCCGCCGCGCCGCCACGACGCCACAATTCTCCTCCTCCGACTCTACTTTCATCCTTACTCACTACACTAGAAAGATTAAATAACATAAACCAAAGTTTCTTTCTTTTTAAGCTTGTTGTCAGCAACATAAGAATTAGGGAAAATTCAGCAACAGACCCATGAATGCACCAATTATTGGTCAGCCCTCTCTCTCTCTCTTTTCTTTTCTTTAGCTTATTTTATTTCTGGGTTTTCGTTTATGTGCTGAAATATTGTATTTTACTGTACTAATTTTGGCTAATGTTCTGGGTTTTTTTCTCGAAAAGATCCACTGCAAGGGGATTTTCCAGAGGTAATAGAGGAGTATTTGCATCATGGGGTTACGAAGTGCATTGCTTTCAATCGCCGCGGCACGCTTCTTGCTGGTATGTGATTAGAGCTTTATGTTCTTGAGTAATGTAGGTAGTAGTGGTTAGCTAGACTGCTAAGCTATTGTGGGTCTTGATTGTTTTTTATTAGTTTGATTGTTCTTGGTGTTTTCGTGATGGGTTTTTGCCACTGTGCTTGTGTAAATTTTTTGTTTTATTCAGTTTTTGGAGATAATGTAGAGTTTTGTGTATAAGAGGAGTTAAATTTCCAGGGAAGAATGCCGCAAGGTGTTAATGTTGGGGTTTTATGAGTTTTGTTGTTGATGTTAATGGTATTTTTAATGAACTATTTGATTTTGTCGAGGGTAGATGGTTAGTGATGTCTTGTTTTTATTAATCTTCTTTGTGTGGGCTTAGATGAGCATGGTTTTAGTGGTTTGAATGGAAATAGAGGTGATATAATTTGTAGTTAATTGATTGTTATTATTAGTGGTTTGTAGTTAGGATACCATACATGGATTGGAGAAACTAGAAAGAATTATTGTCTAATAATTTGGAGTGAACCTCTATTGTCTTTATCTGTGAAGCCTCTCCCTGTTAATCACTTAAGATTAGTTCAATCTTTTAGGCTCTTCACTTGTGTCTAGCCTATTGCAAATGGTTTCCTGAAAGCCTTGAAAAAACCATTCAAATGAGCAATTTTTCAGCTATGTAATGGATGTTATATGTGCCGTGGTACAAGGAGCCACCAAAAGGTGTAGTGAGCATGGCTTTATCAGTAATGGCCTCCACCAAGAGGTGTAGTGAGCATGGATTTATCAGTAATGGCCTATAAAGTTCTGTAGTACACACGGATTTTATGTTAGTTATAGTTGTGCGTGTCAATGGTGCTGAGCATAAGAAGAAGGTGAATTCCTGCAATAGATAAAGCCATCCATGTGGAATTCTGGTAGAATGTCAATAAAGGAGTTCTTTGAGATGCATTATGCAATCCTTGAAAATATGTGTTTCGTCATGATTTTATTCAAGCCTGGATTTATGCTTTGATAAGGAAACCATTCCTTTCTTCCCGTGCTTTAAGGCCTTGGTTATTTTTATTGCTCTTCATTTTTCACCACTTAAAGAAATATGTCAGTATTGTTTGAAGATATTCTGATTTCCTAATTGCTTTTGTTTTCTTTGCCAGCTGGATGTGCTGATGGAAGTTGTGTTATTTGGGACTTTGAGACCAGGGGAGTTGCAAAAGAGCTCCGGGATAAAGACTGCATTGCTGCCATAACAAGTATCTGCTGGTCGAAGTATGGTCATCGTATTCTTGTGTCATCTGCTGACAAATCACTAATACTTTGGGATGTTGTCAGTGGAGAGAAGATTACACGTATTACTCTTCATCACACCCCACTTCTAGCCCGGCTACATCCTGGTTCCTCTCTTCCATCTCTCTGCCTGACATGCCCACTTTCATCTGCTCCCATGATTGTAGATTTTAACACGGGAAACACCACTGTACTACCAGTTACAGTACCTGAAGCGGACAGTGGACCTGCCCCTCCATCACGTAATAAACCCTCTGATGGTCCCCCTTACACCCCAACTGCTGCATGCTTTAACAAGTTTGGGGATCTGGTTTATGTGGGAAACTCTAAAGGAGAAATACTTATAATAGATCACAAAAGCATTCAAGTGGATGCCATGGTTCCCACTCCTGGTGGTGCTGTTATCAAGAACATAGTGTTCAGCAGAGATGGTCAGTATCTTCTCACAAATTCAAATGACCGGACAATCAGGATATATGAAAATCTTCTTCCCCTGAAAGATGGTCTCACTGTGCTGGGGCACCTGAACAAGACTGTTGATGAGGTAGCTGGTGTTGAGAAAATGAAGGCTGTTGGATCAAAGTGCTTAGCACTTTTCCGGGAGTTCCAGGATACTATCACCAAAGTGCACTGGAAAGCACCTTGTTTCAGTGGTGATGGGGAATGGGTGATCGGTGGTTCTGCAAGCAAGGGAGAGCACAAGATCTACATATGGGATAGGGTTGGACATCTTGTAAAAATCCTTGAAGGTCCAAAAGAGGCATTGATTGATTTAGCATGGCATCCTGTTCACCCCATTATCGTATCTGTTTCCTTGACTGGCATGGTTTATGTTTGGGCTAAGGACCATACTGAGAACTGGAGTGCATTTGCCCCGGACTTCAAAGAGCTAGAGGAGAATGAGGAGTATGTGGAACGCGAAGATGAATTTGATTTGATACCTGAAACTGAAAAGGTAAACACAAAAAGGCTGGTTGAGCTAGTCTTTTGTCCGTTTCTATGTTTCTCAAAGTATATGTATGCTTGCAGGTAAAAGAATCAGATATTAATGAAGATGATGAAGTTGATATTGTAACAGTGGAGAAAGATGCTTTCAGTGATTCAGATATGTCTCAAGAAGAAATATGTTTCTTGCCAGCTACCCCATGTCCTGACGTTCCTGAGCAACAAGACAAGTGTGTGGGAAGTTCTTCAAAGTTGATGGATTCTAATAACTCTGGATCCCCGCTTTCTGAAGAAGCTGGACAGAATGGACAAGCAATGAATCATGCATCAAGTCCTCTTGAAGGTAACACCATATGTATTTTTAAAGATTCTTAAGTGGTGATTTTCTTATAACTAATGATCATGCTGTGATGTTTGTTAATATTCTCACTTCATACCATGAACTGGGATTCAAGATTTATCTTAAAAACATTAACATTTTCCACATGCCTGATTTGTCAATAATTGTAGACCACACTATACTTGTCTTTCTAGGAAAATGCTGGTTGTGTATGATAGTTGATCTCCAATGTGAAAAATGAAATTGTATAGTTTTAGCAGATGGAATTCTGATGATATCATGCCTAAATTCCTAGGCTTTTGGTATTCGAGTCTTTTAAGCAACCTGACTCTAAAGTTTTCAGTGTTAATTTCTTTGTCAAGTGGTGTCTAACTCGTATGCTGCAATGGATTCTCTTACAGAGGACACAGGAGGGACACGCATGAAGAGAAAACGAAAACCTTCAGAAAAGGGGTTGGAATTGCAGGCAGAGAAGGGCAGGAAACCCTTGAAATCTTATGGTAGAGTGTCAAAAGTAAGGAGTAAACCTGTTGCTGATCTGGATATCACTAACGGAATATATGGGGATGATATTTCTGACTGAGTATAGCTAGGTTATAGTTGACATACATTTAGTATTTGTACCTGCAAAGCTTCCTTATTCAGCAGGAAAACTTAGTCGGCATCATTTATTAGTTAAACAAGTTTTGCAAAATCAAATACAGTATTTTTAGCGGTACTCGAATTGTATCCCCGGTCCCCACCAAGTTCACTAGAAGCGCAACAACGGTCTTGACATTCTTTGACATTAAAAGCTTAGAACTGAGAACCCATGTACAACAGGATTATTTTATTGCCAATGTACAGTCTTTTGCAGCATCATCGATTGGTAGTTTTCATGCAACGTTCCTGTAAGAGCTAAACAACTCTGCCGCTGCCAGTTATGAAACATGTCATTTGGGAAAGGGAAATATGATATGTGGAAAGAGATGTGTTTTTTTTTCCTTCTTTTTTACATTATTAATAGTCAACTTTCTTGGAAATCATGGAACTTGCACAACCAACTTGATTAAATGCACTAACCCTCTTCATTGCAGAGTTGACCTAAAACTGTTCGGATGTCAAGTAGCAAGTAGAATGTCTAATCATATTCTGATGGAAGAATGATGGCTGAATGCAGGCCATAGTTCTTTAAGCAAATTCACCAGTCTTTCGCCTGCTTCGATTCAGCCTGAATGTGTAATATACCCTTCAGTCACTTGTTAGATCAACTGTTTGATATAATGCAACTCTTACCTGCCAATCCATCTTTGTTTTCCTAACAGAGCAGGTGGTAACAATCATCATAAAAACAGGGCACAAGCAGTCACATGCCTTGGGGCTTCTTATAGCTGTGATACTCACTACCGACCTTCGTTGCCCATTATTAACCCATCAATGCCGAAATTATAAAACTCCTCTCATTTCAATATCTAGTGTAAAGTACATGGTTACAGTATGATTATTTTTTTATTCGATTTAATTTTTACTTATAAAGACAACTGGAATTTTGTAAAATATAAAAAATAAAACCAAAATTGAGTCAGACCGTTCGGTTTTGGTTCAGTTCAGTTCGGTTATTTTATATTAAAAATTAAAATACAACCGACCAGTTTTGGTTTAGTTCGGTTCGGTTATTTTATATTAAAAACCAAAAACTATATTGTTTTTTTTTTGTTTTTTTTAGACTTTCTGATGGGATTGGTTTCGGTTTGGTTTTTCTATTCAGTTTGGTTTATTTTTAACTAAACTACTTCGGTTTGGTTGAGGTTTTTCGGTTTCAGACTTATAAAACTGAAATCAAACTGAATCAAATATTTTTTAAATATTCTAATTGATTTAATTAATTTTTTTTTATAATTCAGTTTTTTAATTAATTTTTATTTTTTTGATTTAATCAGTTTATTAATTTTTTTCTAACTTCTAATTACAGGTTGAATAAGTTAATTCTATTTTAATTTTAAAATTTTTTTTTTTGGAATAATTAGGATTGCTTCTTTTTTAATCTCCCAAGTTGACAATGCATGTACATCAGCTTTAATGACAAATGGCACCGTTGGGCTCATTGCTGGCCAAGACCACTTACAAGTCTACTTGGTGCCTCACTTTGGGTGATTGGACAAGCTAAAGGGATTGCTTAGAAACATTATCTCCATGAAATTAATTCATTATTTATCAATTAAAATAAATTTAGATATATCTTATCTTTCGGATTTGAATATACACATAAATATATATTATTCGATTGTTATTTAATATTCAACATAAAATAAAATAATAATATGTTTTTTAAACTATATATATATATATATATTAAATGATAAATATTATACGCTTTATGTCAATATTGAAATATATGTATAATATATTGAATTAAAAAATATAAATATTCTACATATATATATATATATAATACAAATATATATCTTGGATTGGGTTTCGGATTGGTTCGATAATAATCTATACCATATTCATTACTCATCGAGTAAAATAACCATCCAAAAAAACTTATTTATTTAAATCCAATTGAATTAGTATTTATCAAGTTCAGATTAAATTATCATTTCTAATTATCCACATGATAAATCTAAATGCAAGTCTACAATGGCCAGCAAATGGAGATCAACACTACTAATTCATATTCATGGAATTCGATCTATAGGAATTAAAATTAAGTATATGAAATTATTTGAATCTTGAGAAACTCGTCAAACACTAACACCCCTACCAAATCACCTTCAAAAATTGAGAAACTAAAAGGATAAAAAAAAAAGAATTCTCAAATTAGTCCCAAAGTATTTCTAATTTTCAATAAGATTCCAACCTAAAAATTTATATCAATTGAACCTCCCACTTGCTACTATTCCTCAATCATATCCATTAATCTTTTCCCTAAAGTGCAAATGGCATGCAATGAAATGATAATTATTTTTTTTGTAATAGCTAGTGATGATCTTAAATGAGAGATCTAAGTGAGGAACTCAGGAGGTAAGGGACTTAATTGAAATTGTATATTATAGGTGGACCCATTTATCAATTAGTAAAATGGTTAGGGGCTAATCTATGGTTTTCTTCTAGGAAAAAAGCTTGCACGTGTGCATATGTATCTCTTGGAAGGTTCGAAACAAATGTCCAAGGCAGACAAGTGGAACACGTTCCTCATATGGGCACTCAGCAAACTCTTCCTTGTGTTAATCAATCTTGAACAATTATGAAGTTGTGAAAACTTCATATAGTAATTAGCTTTTTATATGTAAGTTTGGATATAGGTTTTGTATATCAAAATAGGAGATCTTCTAAAAAATAATGGAATAATCTTTTGAAAAACAAAAAAATAAATAATTTTTTTGCTCAACTTAAATAAAATTAAGTTTATTTTTTAAAAAAATATGTAAGATAATAATAATAGCAATTAAACTAAAGTTAGCTAAATATAAAAATTGAGGAACCAAATGTATTTTAAGTAAAAAATAAATAAAAAATTTCACATTGTAACAAAAAAATAATAATAATGCTTGTGATACTTGCAGATCTCTGGTCTCTGGTTTGAGAATTGTTTTTTAATTAAGTTAGTTTAGGAAAAAAAAATAATTAAAACACTATGAATATGTCTAAAATTTTATTGAGAATCAGCCAAATATATGTGAGGATATCCCAATGGTTAAAAACATATTATTAACAATACTTTACAAGTCGTGGGGAAATTACTGTTGCTTTCCCACGCGTGTATTTATATATTATAATTATAATTATAATAATAATAATAATAATATATACTAAGATACTCTGAGCTGTTTTTTTATCTTTTTTATTTTTTTTGTTTTTTTTGTTTTTTATGCATTTATGGTTTTTCTTTGCTTTTTTCTTTATGTTTTTTTTCTTTTAATATTTTTTTTAATTTAGTTTGTTAATGTTAAATTTTTTTTATTTAGTTATCAGATTTTCATGACACGGATCCCGAGTTTGACGGGTTAACCCGTAATTTTTTTTCTTTTTAATTAATTTTTTTCGTTTAGTTTAGTTTGTTAATGTTAAATTTATTTTTATTTAATTATCAGACTTTCATGACACGTATCCCGGACTTGACGGATTAACTTGGTTTGACAGTTTAACCCAGTTAACCCGTCAATTTTTTTTTTTCTATTTAGTTATCAAACTTTCATGACGCGAATTCCATGTTTGACGGGTTAACCTGGTTTGAAGGGTTAACCCAGCTAATTCAGATTTTTTTTTCTTCATTAGTTTTTTTCTTCCTGTTGATTTTTTTTCTTTGTTTTTTTCTTTTTCATTAATCTATTTAATTATCACACTTTTATGGCACGACCTTACAGCCAGACCCACATCCAAGGCTATTGGGTCTAGTGTTGCAGCCAAATTCACTTAAACTTAGGTCATGCAAGTTTAATATTATTATTAATATTATAAATATTACTTTTGGGTCAGGCGTTGCAGCCAAACCCAAGACTCTTGGATATAGTTTTGCAGAAAGACCTAGCACTTTTAGATCTTAGTTTTTTTAAAAAAAAAATTATGCAAAAAAAATTAACTCGCGGCATCGCGCGGGTCATGTAACTAGTTTATATACTAAATCACGTGGGGTGGGATTTTCACTATATATTTGTTATTGTGTAAAATTTTGTTTTTTTTTTCACTTTGATCCTCCAACTTAAAAAATCACGCAAATTATATAATTGCGGCCCCTCAAAATTATTCCAATTCCATTCTGATACAAATATTTATTTTTGTTATTTTTATGTTTCTGGTTGAGAGAGGATAGAGAGATGGGTTGTCGAATTTCGACAGTAAAGAGAGAAACTTGATGTTGGCATCGATTTAGGCCACCAAAATGAAAGATTTTTGTGTCAAATTGTTTCATTTGATGCGAGGAGTTTATATTAGGTGTTTTTGTACCTTAAAAATTCATGAAAAAACAGATCTAAACTTGGATTGATTTTTGATTTCGGGTTGAGTTCAGTTTTTGGAACAATGTTTTGGGTTTTTAGGCCACTAATGGGGTTCTCATGATTTCTAGGGCGTTTCATATGTGTTTTAGGTGAAAAATGAATTGCAAAATAGGTTTTTAAGTTTAAAGAGCATAGATTCTGATTTTCTGATCACCACAATGGTCGTAATCCAGATAAAATAAGCAAGCATGACTACCAGACCCATGAGCATGAATTGGGTCTAAGAGCCATGTCAAACCCAAGGTGCTGGGGTCATGCAATCATGTTAGACTCAAGCACCTTGGGTCAAGTAATAATTGAGTCTAACAATCGTGCTCTTGGAGTCTGGTATGACTATATGACCCAAGTACCTTGGGTCAAGCATGGATTGAGTCTGATATGACTGCCTGATCCAAGCGCTTTGGGTGTGGCAGACATGCCAGACCCAAGGCGCTTGGGTCCGGCAAGCATGCCCGACCCAATATCTTGGGTCCGGCATAATTATCAGATCTAATATCTTGGGTCGGATAAACTTGCCAGACCAAATATTTTTTCCCTTTTATTTTATTTTATTAATTTAATATTTTATTTTTCAAGATTAAGTATCTTGATTTACATATTTAAATCAATTTCTCAAGTTTTGTTTTTAAATATCATTAATGATTATTTATTTATTTATTAGCGTATATAATTCTTAGTTTATTTAATTATATATATATAAATTTTTTAATGAATTATATTTTTTTAACTATAAAATGCATTAAAATTTTTATATATATATATATATAATATTTTATAAAAAAAAATAAAAATATTTATCCCGCATTGCTAGTCACGTAGCTGGTATGTATGATAAAATGTTCCAATATTTAAGACCAAATTAAAAAAATGGCAGGCAAGGCAAGAAAGAAGGTGCAAAAGGAACAAGACAAGTCTACATCAAAAAATAATAGAGCAGCAGCCAATGATGACATGGGTTCTGCTTTTCCTATTAAAATGAAGGAACCAAAGCAGCAGGCTGCAGGAGCACAAAACCTTTGACTTGATCTTCAGCCACTTTCACCTAACCTCAAACTCAAAAATAAAAAAATGAGAAACAAAAATATCAAACACATAAAAAATCAAACTTTGACCGTCTTCTTCTCCCTGGTATTCATTGAAATGCAAGAACTTTCGTTAAATAACAAGAAGAAGTGCAATATTAGCAAAAAGAAAGACTAAAAAAGACTTCATCTTTTATGGGGTTTGAGCCAAAAAAGAAAGAAAGCTAAAAATTTTGAGAGAAAGATTGTAACTTGTGAGGATGAGGAGTGCGAAAAAAGCTGCAGAAGAAGCAATAGAGGCAATTGGGTTAGGATATGATCTGGGTTTTGATTTAAGGCTTAAGTATTGCAAGAAAAACTCACCAAGATTGATAGGGATTAATGATGATGGTAAACAAGTGCATAATATGGTGATTCCTGGTGGGTTTTCTATTCCTAATGTTCCTAAATCTATCAAATGTGATAAAGGTGAGCGTTTGAGGTTTAGTTCTGATGTTCTTTCTTTTCAACAGGTAAGAGGAATTCACCTTTACTTTGTTCTTTTTGTTTATGTTGCTGTCCGCTTTTATTTGTGTTCTTTGTTGAATTTGCATGTCTAAGTTCCTGTCTTTGTGTCTGTGTTCTATTTATGGAATTTGTATGATCAGGTACCTGTCTTTGTGTTTGTTTAAGAAAAGAAAAGGTTAAAGAATTTGCTGCACTTTTAGCTGTCTCTTATGAGTGATGAGCCCATGAGAGTTTATGGTTGATTTTGCAATATCAACTATTTTTCTTCAAGGAAGATGAAAAAAAATATGTTAGAATAGATTGTTCTATGCTTCATTAAGCCCTATGATTACAATAAAGTTATCCCATTAACTTTTTCTCTCTTTGCTTCTTCTTCTTCTTCTAGTCAAATGATAGTTTCAAATTCATTTGGACAGTCCAATTTGAGGAAGTTTGTTGATTTGAACTGCCGTGTTGAAATGAAAGGGGCGTTTTTTTTTTGTGCGAATAAACTGCCCTGAGGGTAGAGTTTGCTGTGATTGAATATAGATGGGATCAATTGGGAAGTAGATATGAAATTCGCATTGCAATCAAGAGCAAATTAAATTGTTTCATGCTTTAGTATACAACCGAGGGTATAGATTGCTTTTTAATGGATTATAATGGTGTTTGGTTAGAGATATAAGTAGCTTGATTCATCAGTTCATAGTGTTTTCCCTTTGCTTTCAGATGTCAGAGCAGTTCAACCAGGAATTATCTCTTTCTGGAAAAATTCCTTCGGGCCATTTCAATTCTGCATTTGAATTTTCAGGAGTTTGGCAGAAAGATGCTGCCAATACTAAAGCCCTTGCTTTTGATGGCGTTAACATCACTCTTTACAGCATTGCACTAGATAAGTCGCAGGTGGTGCTATGTGATCATGTTAAAGAAGCTGTACCATCATCATGGGAACCTGCTGCATTGGCAAGGTGAGATTCTGTGGCTTCTAAAACATATCTTCAAAGAGCTCAATGAGGTTTCCATATATAATCTCAAAGCTCTTTTGATTTGATTGCCACTCCGCATCTAGATCAGAAGAGGATGCTTGTTTTTTCTTCACCTTGTGATCATATTTCAAGTTTTTCTCACACCATATCTAAGCTTGTAATAATTCTGACCATAAAAATCTTACCAATACTGATTCACCGAATGGTAAGTCTAGGGAATTTTACAATTATTGGTTGAAGCTGGCATATTTGTGACAACAAGAACATAGTGTGTTCGTGGTCCGATTAAATTTTTCAGCCACAACACTGGGCAAAGTTTTTGTATGTTTGGATGCAAAATTCATGTCAAAACAATCATCCTGTGGTGCGGGTATCCTGTGTTCAGTATATTAGGGTGGTAATACCTGAAATGCAATTTTATTGAAAACATTGGAAAGAACTTAGATGCAAGTATTTTAAAATATGAGATGGAAACTAATGATGGTTCATAGAAATGCTATTGTTAATGTATTTCATTAGTGCCACAGGATTTTATCACCAGTTTCACTTTGCATTGGATTTTATTTAACTTGTTTGGTAGACTATGAAGTTAGCAGAAGTGAATGTGAGTTGATCATTGAAGGTCTGTTATGATCATATCTTAATATATTTCCTTTTTATTGGCGGGATTATATACTTGGCTTTGTTGATCTAAGGAAGGGAATGGAGTTTAAGGTGTTTAGCAGACCAATAGTTTCCTATACATAAGGCTCTGTGTAACATCTTACAAATAAGACTTAATACTTCTGAAGGAAAACCTTGGCTATGTTCTGTCTGTAATCGTAAGTTAAGAAAGATAAAATGTTGCATTGTTATCAGCACATATGCTTAAGTGTTTAATATATCTGTAGCTCAACAGGCACTCAATAAACAAATGTTAGTATTCTTATGTCTCTCTCTTGTCAGCATTGGTCCTCTTTAACCTTTCCTATATAAATAATGGATCTGCAATGGGATAGCTGTATTAGAATTACCAAAAAGTTTGATTCTGCCATTCAACTATGACATGTTCTTACTTGTTGGAGTGTCTGTACTTTGGTTGTATTGATTGTTGTGTGCATCTGTGTTATAGACTGAGTATTGCATTTGTAGAAATTTAACCCTGTTAGTGATACGTATTACATTGATAATTGATTATATGCTTTGTACAACTGAAACAGACATGAAATTTCTGTGACCTTTTATGCTTCTTATTACACTGATAATTGGTATATCCTTGATAACCTTGTTCTGACTTCACTGTTTCTTTCCAGTTTTATTGAGAAGTATGGTACGCATGTTATTGTTGGCATCAAAATGGGCGGAAAGGACATGATATGTATGAAGCAACAACATTCATCGCCTCTCCCACCTGTTGATGTACAGAAAAAATTAAAGGATATGGCTGACAAAATGTTTGTAGATGGTGTAAGGAGCACCATGAATTCTGATAAATTTTATGACAGAGAAAAGGTTAGAAAATCAATCTATCTATGCCCCCTCTCATAATTTGACATGAATGAAATTCAAGAATCTCGTGTGGATATGTTTCATAGCTTAATTTGATCATTTTTCTTCCCAGGTTCTCCAGCTGCAGGGGCTGCCATTCATGGACCAACTGCCATCTAGTTCTTATTCCCAGACAGAGGTACACTTGTTAAAAATGTGAATAAATTCCTAGTTTCCTAACATTGCGCAACTGGCATACTGAAATTTGATTTTAATCCCTACAGATTGTGCAGTGGTTGTTATTTTAGTTTAGTTGACTCTCCTTTTTCTTCCATATGACCTGAATTCCTTATGTTGGATTTTGTCAAATTTGTGTTTAATTTGCAGCACATTAAATTCATTAGCAAGCGCAAAGGTGGAAATAAAAACCTACCACACAAGGAGTGGTGTCAGACTGTTCAGACTGAACCTGATGTTATCTCAATGTCATTTGTGCCAATCACATCATTATTGAGTGGAATCAATGGGAGTGGATTTTTGACCCATGCCATTAATCTCTATATCCGTTGTAAGCATGAAATTTCTTCTCGATTTTGCATGTTGATGTTGTGCAATTTGTGAAGATGAGAATCTGATAGTGCACATTCATTGTGTTCCTATGGAATACTTGCCGAAGAAAATACATTTCAAAGCTGAAAGGAAACTACTGTTTATTTAAATTATCAACAAATAAGGATGGGTTAGATGGCATGCATTTGGCTGTATATTGTAAAATGATAGCAAAATTAAAAATCTTTTGTTGGATTTTCACGCTCGCTGAATTTTTTTGGCTATTAAATCTTACCTATTGTTTGGTTTGACCTGTTTCTGAGTGCAGATAAGCCACCACTTGATGAATTACACCAGTTTTTGGAGTTTCAGCTTCCAAGGCAATGGGCACCAGTATTTGGTGAGCTTGCCCTTGGTCCTGACAGGAAGCAACAAAGTAACGCATCTTTGCAGTTCAGCCTCATGGGTCCTAAGCTTTATGTTAACACAACACCAGTAATGCTCTTACCATCATGTTTTGCTTTGTGGGATTGTCGTTTCCTTTCTTTTGTTAGGGCCTTGCATTTTGCTTTCAAGTTTTTCATTCTCTTCATTGAAGAAACCAAAGCCCATTCTATTGCCATTCATCATATATGAGATCATAGTACCACTTGGAAAGTAATTGCATCTCAAAGCGATCGTAAATCTTGTCTCAGTCTTACTTTGAAGATCAAGAGTGGAAAAAACACACTTTACAAAGTAAAAGTAGCTATCCTACGTTGTCATTAGTAACCATTACATTGTGATTGACTTTGTCTGAGAGCAGTAAATATCTATAATAAGGGAAAGTGGATGATGCTCACCACCTTGCTGTTGTATTTATTTTTTTAACAATACATGGCAGGTTGATGTGGGGAAGAAGCCGGTTACTGGCCTTAGACTGTACTTAGAAGGTAAAAGAAGCAACTGCTTAGCGATTCACTTGCAGCACCTATCTTCACTTCCGAAGACCTTCCAGCTTGCAGATGAACGAGGTGGCAACATTTCAGATTTCTCCTCTGACCGCAGATATTATGAGAAAGTGAAATGGAAGAGCTTCTCCCATATCTGCACAGCCCCTGTTGAGTCGGAAGATGATCTCTCGATTGTCACCGGGGCACAGTTTGAAGTTGGAGAGTCTGGTTTGAAAAAAGTTTTATTTTTGCGGCTCCAATTTTCTCGAGTTATCGGTACCACAACTCTGAGGAGGTCTGAATGGGATGGTTCCCCTGCCTTGAACCAGAAATCTGGAATAATGTCCACATTGATCAGTACTCGTTTCTCAAGTGCTCAGAAACAACCTCCTCCACAACCAGTGGTAAACATAAACTCAGCCGTGTACCCAGGAGGCCCACCAGTCGCTGCCCAGACCCCTAAACTTTTGAAGTTTGTTGACACAACAGAGATGACAAGAGGACCACAAGACGCACCTGGATACTGGGCCGTGTCTGGGGCAAAGCTGAATGTAGATAAGGGAAAAATCTCTCTTCGAGTCAAGTATTCTCTATTGCCTTTGGTTTTACCTGATGATGATGTATCAATAGAGATGTAACTCGTTATTTTGAAATGGGAGTGTGAAAGAGAGATTTTATGCAGGTAAACAAGATCTTAACAGGGTTTGTATTCGTTGGGGTAAGGATTTCTATGAGAAATTCAGTGGCGGGTGGTTGCGTACAAATCTTCTATTCTATTATGTAATCTCTGCAGAGCTTTCAGTCTTTCATGCTGTCTGTGAATATATTGATGCCTGATATTAAAGATTTGCTACGGTTTCTTTTTCTTTTTGTTTTATACTTTTTCCGAACCAAATAGAAGCTGAGGTCTCTGAACCTGAGATTTCTATTTTAGTAGTGTTCCCTGCCAATTCATCTCCGAGTGGTTTTTTCATTTGGTAGGCAAATTTGTTCGACAATATTTTTGAAAATCTTTCTTTTTGTTACAAATGAGAGGCTGTCTCATACCTGACAACTATTAGGGAAGAGAGGGAGAGCGGTGTATTTTTTTTAAAAAAATAATTATAATTTTTTTAATTTAAATTAATAATTTTTTGATGTTTTTAAATTAAATTGATATTAAAAATAATTTTTAAAAAATAAAAAATATTATTTTAATATATTTTCAAATAACATTACTAATCCATTATATATACATTTTAAATTCCAAGTCATAAATTTATTGGCAATATCTCTATTGCTATCGACCATCACACAACAATCCATGGTCTAATTTTCTTAAAAAAATACAATTCCCATGAGATTGCACATGTAATAATAGGACTAATATTTTTTTTTTTACCTGTTTGGGAGTGCGGTTGTAAGTTGCTTTTTAAAGTGTTTTTTTATGCTGAAATGCATCAAAATAATATATTTTTTATTTTTTTTTAAATTAATTTTGAGATTAACACATCAAAACAATCCAAAACATATAAAAAAATTAATTTTTAGCAAAAAAATTTTAATTTTTAAAAAACATGAGTATAACTATATTTTCAAACACTTACTAAGAAGAAAAACAAGTTTTAGATTTTAAATTTCATACACAACTATTAAAAATCAGGATAATTTCATGCATTATTATCAACCATTCAACAATTTCTATAACTTCCGTTAACCATCCATCAATTCCCATAACCACCATAAACCATTTAATAATTCTTATAATCACCATCAACCACCCACTAGTTCCTATAATCGCCATCAACCATTTAACGAATCTTTGAATCATTCAGCAATTCCTAGAATTTCCAACAACCACCCAACCATTCGTATAACCATCATCAACCACCATAGAACTACAGAGAACTATTCAACAAAATCAAAGATAGAAACACACAACATGTAGATAAACACTCATTACAATTTCATTTATTTTTTAGTATATTATTTCTCATCCTATTTTTACTAACTTCTATGTCTGCAAGCAAACTCATGAATCAACTTAATATAATAACCATGAAAAGCTGAAATCCAACCCAAATTCGGTTTTAAGTTTTTTACGACTTCAGAAAAAAAAACTAAAATTTTAGCCTACTTACTGCTTCTCAATGAATATCAAGAAGCAATAACCTTTATTGTGTTATGATGTTGTAAAGACTCATGTGAAGTCTCTAATTATTATTCCCATTCCATGCCCATCTTATCATTTCCAGCTTCTCTCCCGTTCTTGTAGACTCACGTCGTGTAGAGCCAATCCTTGATTGGACTTGTTGGTTGACTTGAATCAGAGAAGTTGAGCAAGAATTACAGGCCCTTTACAGCAAAAGTTTATTTATTTATTTATTTATTTTTATTGTATATGAAAGTATTTCAGAAGGCAAACGAACCCTTTGTAGAGGTTACTTGAATCTCCTCAATATAAACCATTAATCAAATATCAAAATTTATCTATATGCTCTTGTAATTTGAAAAAGAAGAAGAAAGAAACATCAAATACCAAAGAGAGTGTTTACTAGGGGACTCTAAAGCAAGTAAGAGGCCATTATTGAGATAAAATTTGAATCAAAGTTTGACATAATCCCTTATCCCTCCAGCTCGTGAAGATTTTCATGTATAATAGATTACGAAATTCGAACATAGTTGATACTATTTCCTTGTATAATAGATTGTGTGATAATTCTTAGCTGTAAATGTTAAACTTACATTCTATATAATTCAATATAGGCCATGCATCATGCAAGAAAGTTTTTCCAAAAACTTCATGAGCTCACAGTTTCTAACAATGACATATTCTTCTACCTTGAATGAGCTTGATTTTCCCCCAGCCAGAACTACGCTGCCTCGTATTTCTATTAAACTAGACTCAGCCAGCTACCTGTTATGGGAGGCACAAGAAGTCCTTATTCTACATGGCGATGGTCTTTCCTTGGTATGTAAAAAATGAAGCTCCGTGCCCGCAAGCTACTACTATCAACGATAAACTAAGTGGATCATAATTGATGTCAAAGATAAATGAGTCATTCTCCATCTTTTAAAAATAAGTGTGACTCATTCATATCACTATTAATAATCTTTTTTGGTGTTAGTAGATTCCTCTCTTCAATATTTTTTTTATAATATTGATGATGTCATAATCAGAATTTTGATATATCTCTGGAATCTTTTTTTTTCTTTCTTTACTCTTTCTTCTCTCCAATCCATTTTATGTTTTTTTTATTGAATATTATTATTTTGAATAGTGACAAGTTATAAAAGTCATATTTTTCAAGTTCTTTATGTATAAATTGTGCTTTTTCACAAATTATTTTTTCAATTGTGCTATTCCGTCAATATTTTTAATTAATTGTCCTAATTTAAAAACAAAATCCACAAAAACACACAATACTAGCAGAGTACTAATTTGCAAGAACAATTAAAATATATTTTTTTTTTTACAAGAATAAGGATATAAGTCATAGTTATTAAATTCAATCTGAATTAATATGTTAATCTAAGAAATTCGAGACTAAAACTTATTTCGAAATGAGTTTTAATTTAAATTCAAAAATAGACAAATCAGGTTTAAACCTCAACAATTCAATATTAAAAAATAAAATAAAGCAATAACGTGAAATAAAATTTCCATCTAGTCCTTATAACCTTGTAAAGAGATTAAAATGAATAATATGAAATAAAATTCAATATTATAATTTAGATTTAAACAAGTCACCCTATTTCTGTTTTTGGGCATGCATGCTACCCATGCTTAACTCCTTTGGGCAAGACTAAACTTGATTATATATATATAAAAAAAAAAGGTTTATCTTCCTTGGTTGTTCAACCCACAACAAGGGCTATTGGTGATGAACTCACGTTTCCTTTCACTCATCGATAGGATCCTATCCAAGATGATTTGGAATTTTTCAAGGATTTAAACGAGCCCTCGGGCTTGATATACCAAATTTAGCATCTACATTCAACAACTAGCTAGTTTTCAACTTTGTTCTTCTGATAAATCTATCTTTTAATCGTTGCCATGGCTCTAATAACATTCTTATGCTCCTGATTTACGTTGATGGCATCATCATCATAGCAGTAAATTCTTCACAAATCAGCAAATTTATTTCTAATTTGGTGTTAGTCTTCAATATGAAAGACCGTGGAAAATAGCACTATTTCTTGGGAATTCAAGGTGGTCGTGATCAATCTACACTAGCTATTACTCTAACTCAAACGAGATATGTGCTCTCTCTTCCTTAAGAAATTGGTTTGGATGGTGCCAAACCTGTTACAACACCATTGGCCACAGGTGCTCCATTGCCAGCCAATGAAGGTGCTCTTTTGCTTGATCCATCTCGGTATCGGCAAATGGCTGGATTAATTCAATATATGACCTGAAATCGCTCTTGTATGTCAATCCATGCAATGTCCCCGAGACATTGTTGTCAAGCAAATTTATCGTTATCTTAAGGGAATGCTCGATCAATCTTGGGCTTCATTTTGTCAAGCCTCCTCTTACTACGCGTCACGGTTATTGTCATACTAAATGGGCAGGTTCTTGGGATGATCGTCGATCCATAACCAGTTTTGCTAATATTTATGAGTGATAACTTACTATCTGACAGAAGCAGAATATCATGATTTAGTGGCTGCCATAGCTAAGCTCTTGTGGTTTATGCATCTGCTCAAATAGCTTGGATATGATTTATCCTCACCCACATTCTTAGTGCTATCAACATGGCTAGAAATATGGCCCTTCATCATCGCACTGAACATATATAGAGATTGATGTCCATTTTGTTCGTTAACAAGTAGCCCTCCCTCGATGTTATTTCTTTGGCACACATCTCAGATTATGATCAAATAGCTGATGTATTTACAAAACCCTTGAGTGCTCCCAAATTTGTTCCAAATGATGACAAGCTCTTCTTCGGTTCCGTCCTGCCCTGAGCTTGACGGGGAATATTGAGATACGATTTGAATCAAAGTTCAGAATTATCCTTTATCCCTCCAACTGGTGCAAATGATCCTCCACAACTGGTGTTCCTCGCAATTGATACTCTCCGGTTATTATTTCCATGCATAATAGATTACGAGATTCTAGCATAATTGTTATTATTCCCTTGTATAACAAATCATGAGGTAATTCTTAGCTTGTTAAACATACATTCTATATAATTCAATACAGGCCATGCATCATGCAAGTGAGTTTTTCCAAATGTTTCATTTTCCTTGCACAGTTTTTCCAAATATTTCATTCTCCTTGCAGCCATGACACTAATCATGTAAGCAAGGAACAAATCAATTTCAGCACAACCACAGAGTCGAATTTAATAAATTTGTCACATAAAATCAAATCAATTACATTACAAAGACCAGACCCAACTACATGGGTTAGCTCAGTTTGAAACCTACACACATGAGACTGAACATGGTTGGAGGAATGAAAACAAATATTGCTACAAGCTGAGAAAGGGAAAGCAAAAATGTGAGAATCAAAATAAGGTGAGATGAGAGACCACTACAAAGGGCTATGGCATAAGACTAGACTGCAAGATAAATTTGTTTTAGACACTCAGAAGTATTCGCTAACAAAAAGATTACCACATGGTGTTCCCCTGCACAAGCAATAGACACTCGAGCAGTCCTGCATGGGGCCTTAGGTGCCACCAAAAATTGAAAACTTTAGCACCTCAAGTATAGTATCTTTCACTTGAAATGGTCTTGCTGGAGAATTGTGATAAAATTGGGAGATGGCCCATCTTCATCCTTCTGTTTCCAATGTTCTCCACTGCTTTGGATGTACCATGATACCTTTGGAGACAATGGTGTATAAAGATCTGCATGTTTGGAATTATCAGACAAATGCATTGCTTTTCTTTAATAATATTAAGTGTGTGTTTGTCTAAGTGACACTTTTCAAACTGTGGTTAGCCACAAAAAGCATCATTTTTTTATGCTTTTTGCACAGCCAACCAACCGTAATTTGAAACGCGGTTGGCTGTGTAAAGGGCTTTAAGGCTTTTGCCACCCTAGAAACTGAAATCCATGTAATGTTTGTTTTTTAACATATTAGCATGAACACAAGTCATCCATGCAGTAACTGACATTTCAAGGCGGTGAAGAAAACCTACCATCATAAAAAGAACTTGAATCTGATCCTTTAGAATTAAAATTACATTACACATTTGGCTGCAGCCAACATAACCACTTGTTCCAGCAAAATAAAACTAGAGCACATCAGTACTGGTGTAGGAGTGGAAACATTATCTTGTTTGCTTATAGAATATAACATCTTTATAGTTAATAGCTACCACTCATTTTCTACAATCTTCACATAACATTTTCACAAGTATCATGCGTATTACCTTGAAATTACTTGCAAAAAACCAATTATTTAACTTAGTATTTATTTATGAAGGCATTTTGTCTTCAAGGTAGTTCAACTTGCACATTTTTTATTCCAATCAGTGATCTTTGCGGTCAAATCTTGTAATTGATTCATAATTTTCGAAGCCTGACAGTTGATAAAAAGGGTGCTCTCAAAAAAAAAAAAAAAAAACACCTGATGGTCTCATCTGCAATGAAGACTTCAACATCTCTAGCCAGATGCTGGAATCTAAAGAGTTTCTCTGAAATCATTTCAAAATTGTTCAAGAACCTCAAACAAATATTCAAACCTTTCCGTAAACCTATAGATATTTTTGCCTGTTCCCATTACAAACTCTTACATCTTACAAATTGAGTGACTTGCTTTCTCCCCTCACTCAGCCAACTTCTTTTCTTCTATAACCTGACTCATGCTCTTTTCCTAATTCATCATACTGAGAAACCCCACATAGTGCTCCTGATAACTTCTTAGAAAACACAACTCATTTCTTGTATGTTTCTGTCTCTATAAAATGAGCATTAATGCTTTATATTTTCACAATTTTGATTTGACTAATAATGATTTTTTAATTAGAAAGTAATGAAATTGCAGGTGCAACATTGCTCGAACATTAAGCAAATATGAGATACCTGGCAAGCATGCATTTAAGTCACAATTTTAATATCTAGCAAGATTCACCAACCTAAGTGCACAAGAGATTTACCTGTCAGGATTGGTGGATCTGGTTCTCTGGTGCTATGTAATACAAAGGTACCAGATAACACAGTAACAAACCCACAAAGCTCCGAAGCAATGCTGCTTGCACTCTGACCAGAATAATCCTTCAGAAAAAGTACAAAAACAGTTAGAAGTGCTCATTACTCTCTGTCTCCCTCCCCCCTCTCTCTCTGCATGGGCATTTGTGCATAAGGATACCTTGAACATTATTGCACTGGCAAGAATTGTAAAAGACGTAAACCCGGCATAATAGATGGGAGAAACAATTGCTGTGTTGAACGTATCCAGGGCCTGCAACCACACCAGATCATTAGATGAGAACTCATATTGAACCTGAAGCACTATTAAGGCAATGCAACATATTGACTATAATTTTGGAGACTAGGAATCTTTCAAATGTGCAAGAAGAAGAGGAAAAGAGAATCATCTTTTAACCAACCATTGTCGCAGATTTTCAAAGTGTATTCAGCACTTGTTGTCAGATAACCATGAACATTTATGATGTGAGACTTAAAAGTCAACAAAAGAATCATACACAATTAACAAAATAATAATAAACAACCAAAATCTGTTCAGAGTACCATGTGCATCTCCTGTTCATTTAAACCCTATCACCAATATATTCTTAATGAGACCACACATTTGTATAGATTGAATTCTTATAGGTGTATCATGGGAGATATATGATGGAGTTCAATTGAGGTTTCTGAAGTTTCATGGCAAGGAGGCATCTGCCTAAAAGTGTGTTCGTTAGAGTGCATCACTAATATTGGTTGACTTATTACATAAAAGTGTTTGAATTTAAAATCAAATGTTACGCTCACATATTCCAAACCATTGTCCATGGCTAAGGGTCCAGACAACTTCATTCCATGCAAAGCACTACACGAGTGCAAATTAAGAAATATAAACACTTCTTTTATGTCCATAATTTCATGGCTCAAGAATTCAGATTTTCTGCTAGGAAAACTCATCCAGTTTCAGAGCCCCAAAATAGTGAACTTATTCTCTAAATTCTCTTCTTTCCTAACTTGAAACCAAAATATTTTTTTTGGTACAACTTTAATATTGTAAGAAGATAGAAAATGCTAAGCATTCCTAATTTGTAACAGAATTTTATCTTATTCCTCCTCAAGTCAAAGACACTTTTCGATCCGTACCTAAAATAATATACTAATGGTTCTTTAACCATTATAGCTATCCTGGTCCTAGGTTAAACTATAAACTTGCAGGTACTAAACCATTTCAAATCTTAATAATATCAGATCCCTCAAGACGAGAATGCGCGTGCACACACCCAACTAGGTCCAATGAATATTCACTAGTAATGGATTGGAGGCAATGATGATAGTAACCTAGTCTCAGGACAGTCATAGATAGATTTGAGCATCAATAAGAAGATAGGAAAGCAACTCTTTCCAGAGCTGTAAAGTAATTTGGTCCTCATTTGCATAAGCATGCTTGTCACACGGAAATTGGTTAAACATCACCAACTCACTAGCTTGTAGCACTTAAAGAGAAAAATGCCTAACCATTCAGATAATACCAGAGTGACAGAACTGCATATTAAGATACTAACCATGTTTAGATAATTTAATTGGGTGATGATGCAAGTAATTGCAACCATTGCAAAAATCCACGTTTGGAAGTATTTGGCTTGGTTTGTGCCCTCTAGCGTTAATTTTATTGCAATGCCAATGGCTTTTATACTCATAACCTGCAAAACAAGAAAGCCTGTAGTTATTATTGTTATAAGAACACATGCAAATGTTCCATTGAGGTTTAAGTTTCAAAGTTCCTAGACCACATGCATAAACCAAAGGTTTTAAATTCATTCAATCCTAGTATACACCTAGCAAGGGCTTAAGAGATACTTACTGTCAATGATCCAATTACTGAGCAAATTCCTATATAGACCAAAATGTTGGTTTGGCCATAGCGTGGAGAAAAATACCAAATCAGCACCAATGCTATAGCTGCCGCAGCGGCTGTATATGAAAGAAATGCTGGAAAAGAAAAGATTGCACATCAAATTGATTAGGAGGAAAGGTAGAAACAAGAGATGAGCACAACTAAGCAGGACAGAGTTCTACCAGGCTGGATAGCTAATTCCCAGATTTCTTTAACTGAATTGATGGACCGTTCTTCAGGTGCATGTAGCACAATCACAGTAGAACCGACTATGCATAGAAGACAACCCAACACCCCCATTTTTTGCAGCTTTTCCCCCAACAAGAAATGGGCTAATACCGCACTGCCCATGTTTACACATAATTAGACTAATCAATTACAGATACTAATTGAAGATGAAATAAACATTACCTAACAATGATACTCAATGCACCAAGTGGTGTCACTAGAACAGCAGGAGCATAAACGTATGCTACAAAATTGGCAATTTCTCCAACAATCACTGTCAATTCGTCCAACAAAACACCAATCAGATCAAGACACATCAAATCTAAGAACACACAAACAATCAGCCCTCAAACACTACCACTTAAATTCAAATTAGCCTAAAAATCAATTCTTTTTCAACAAAGACCACATTTAACTTGAATAACCAAAACAGCAACAGAAGCAGCACTAACAAAAGTAACTTACTACTAATCATGCCTATCCACCATAGTGGCTCCAGCAAATAACCATAGCCTCCGACACCTTAAACCAACAAAATCAACCTCAATCACCATTACAAACTAAACAAACACTAAATTCAACAAAACCCCAAAATTCCTTTCAAAACAAGAACTTGACTTACTTGCTCGAGGACCACTAACACCAGCTTTCCTAAGACCCTTCTTCTTGATTATAAAACTGGTCCCTATGAAGGTACTGGAAACCAGTGCCAGTATAAACCCTGTTAAATTGCTTGAGTACATCTACACAGATACATACACATACATACATGCACGCACATATATATAGATGTGAAAGCAAAAGGATAAAAGGATGCCAATTCTATCAAAACAGTGACAAATCCGATCTGGGTTTTGCTCTAAAACTCTGTAAAGCAATGTTCTTGATGATGCTGATGCTGCTGCTGCTGATGATGATGATTCTAGCTGACCAATCCAGCATCTGCAGAGACAGATACATATACAAGTTACTTTGTTTTTGTTTTGTCAGAAGGGAAAGATGTGAGAAAGTGTGAAAAGTGTCAGAGAAAGGGAACATAATTTTCCACCTGCCAGTCATCTTGTTGTTCAACGATACTATGGTAGCTGCATACATGTGTTGATCTCTTAGTTTTATTCAGGGGGGAGAACATGTTTGTCCCCCAACTATTACATGAGTTTCAACTAAGTCTCCAAACAAAATAAATCTTCAATTGGATACCCCATGTATAAGAAAATTAGCCAATTACTTAAAATTGTAGAGAAACTGCGACGAGTTTGTTCACAGTATAGCACAATTATTAAACCTTGCCTGGCTCTACTTGAGACTTAGTTGATTCAGGACTATCATGGGTCCTATTTTATAGAAAATAGAAGGGAGTTGGCTCGGTTTCACCAATCAAAAATCTAAATTAACCTAATTAAAACTTAATTACTTAAAAAAATAATGTTATTTTAACTTTTTTATAAAAATTAGGTAAACTTACCTGATACAAGTTTTGTGCTGAGTTAACCCTCGTATTGGATTTTATATATATATAAAAATAAATAAAGTGACCGAGTTTATTCACAAGTTGATTAACCGGTTAAAACAAGATTTAATTTTAAAAAACTCAAAACAACATAGGTTTTTTAAAAAAAACAATAAAATAAAAATATTTTGGATTAATTTGAGTCAATCTAGAATACCAGCTTGTAACTCAGGTCATGACCCTAACCAAGTTTAATACATTTTCAAATTTATTTTTATCTAATTATATAATAATAAAAACAAACATTCATATGTATTTTTCATCAAGATTATTTATTTTAATTTGTGTATTTTTTTATTTTGATAAAAAAAATATTTTTATTAATAACATAATTAATTTAATAAACAACAACAACAACTAGAAAAACAAATGACAAAAACTATATTAATCTCAACTGAAAAGGGAAAAAATATATCTCTAATGAAAAGATTTATTTTTTTATTTAAGCATTTATTTTTTATTATGACAAGAATTTCTTGTAACTATAAATGATTGTGAAAGCAAGTTTCAATTAAAATATTAAAAAATCATGAATCAATAATTAGTATGGACTTGTATAAAAAATTACGAGAACGAACAATCAATATGAGAAAAAACTTTATACAAAAATAATAAAAAATAAATATTTTATTCTCATTCAATATTAATAAGTAAATTATTTTAAAAACTCGGTATATCAAGCTAATACATAATTATTCATGTAAAGTAATTGATAATATCATTGTAAAAAACCTAAATATTTTTTTAATTAATAGTATAATTCAATAATTGTTTAAATGTTATTTCAATAAATTTATTTAAAAATATTTTTTGTTAAAAATTATAAGAAAACACCGTAACACTATAATGAACCTTTTTTGTTTTTAAAATGTGTTAAACTAAAAACACCATAAAATATCATAAGAATCTCAATAAACCTATCTCAAACCTAAAAAAAAAAAAGCTTATAATCATTTCAAAACCAAAATCTAACATGATTAAAAAAAAAAAAAACTTTATGGGTTTCAATCTACTATTATTATATTTTCAAGAGGTAAACACCAATATTTATTGAACACTTCTATTGAAAATGAATCCTCTAACACCGTAATACTATAATCAACCTTTGTTGTTGTTAAAATGTGTTAAACTAAACACTTTATCTCTCCTCTCGCTTCTCATTTTTTTTCCTATGACTTTTTTTTTTTTTTAATTCTAGAACTGAAACATAAAATAAATAGTGTTTAAAATTGAAACATGAAACTCTAAAGGTACAAGTACCAAAAATAAAAAAAGTAAAAGCTTTAGAGATTAAATTGTAATTTTTATATTTATGTATTAAATTGGTCTATGTTTTAATATTTTGAATTAATAAAATTAAATTTTATTTTATAAAATTAGACATCAATTTAATACCAAAATATTTTTTGGCATTGAAAATACAACACAACATGCAAATTGAAATCAATCACAAGCGATATAAAACCATGTAAACATAACATGAGAGGATGAAAAAAAACACCTAACTTGCAGTATTATAGTAGTCCAAATTAGGCTTTTTATTTTCGGTTAGTCCAAAAGATTTAGCCCAAAATAGAAAATCAAAAGCACCTCTGAACCTCAATTAGGTCTTGCAGTATTGGTTGATTTCTCAACATTCCAAGCATCTCTCGTTGATTGATGGATTCGAGCCATTTTGGCTTAATAAAATTCTTAATACATATTTATAAAACAAATATAAGAGAAATGGTTTTCAAATAAACAAAATGTCAATCACATAGTGATGAAATCCTAAAAAATCCTAATAATTTAAAAATAAGCTCTCGGATTAGATAATCGATTAATCAACTTGTCCTTAAAATCTCATCCATTCTCCCTAACTAAGGTACTTGATAACTTATACTTGGTGTTTGATAGGTTAAGGTAGTTCATGGATAATACTTACAAAAAGTTCTCTTAGGTGAACGTGAAGACTCTTTTATACTTAAATAAGTATTTTTCTAAAGAGAAAAATACAATAATATTTTAGAGAAAAATGCTCTAAAAATATATATGAAAATTATGAATCTCTGTTCTGAATGTTTCGTGGTGTATTTATAGCCTAAGAGTCATGTTCTTTTATGCAGAGGAGGGCCTATATTGTAATTTTATCATGATAGCATTTAATGATAAATAAATATCTCTTGTATCTATATTAATGTTTGATGAAAATATAATAGGTTCTTGAATGAATTTTATACACCTAAAAGGTGTAGAAGATTAGAATTCAAGACGTTAAATATAGCTAAAGTCCTCGGAGGCTGAGATCTTTCCTTATGCTAGATTTAAGGGAGGAGGGTTATTCACTTAGACAAGTACAAGGGAGAATAGTCATTCTATAATGTCCTATCAAATATATCTAGGGCTTGGTAGTATGCTAAGCCCAACATGCTAAGATCTAGCTAGCGCCATATCTAACATGTGTTTATTGAAGTGTGTCTATATTCCTGAAAATTTAGACCTTTAAGTCTTTCTTGAACTAATTTTTTTATAATAATATACTGATAAAATCTTTATCATCACATAGGATGCATTTCCAAAATTTAATTACAACTTGTGTCTTGAAACTGATTGATTGCAGACATAAACATGGACATGTGAATGCAACTACAGGGGCTTTCTATTTTGATTTTGTTTTTCAAAACAAATCGGAGGTGAAATTTAGTCTTTTTGTTAATGGGGGATATATTAATTTCCAGTAAAATCACGAGCATAGAATGTGACATCCAATCCTATTTAATAAAAAATCTTAATTTTATTTTCGATTATGTTAAGAAAGTATTTGTACTTTCACTTGGAGGCTTGGCTTATTTTATTCTAAAAGTAATTGAATGTAATCGAACCCCACTAAATAAAATGACCCATATTTTATGATAAATAGTTTATCCCGTAACTGTTCGTAATTTAATTAATAGTCCAAGAAAGGCCACGAACCAAAGGCAGAGGGGAGAAGGAAAACACAGAGATCACAGAGAGGAGAACAAAAGAGAGGAAAAGAGAGAACAGGGGAACTAAAAAAAACAGGAGAAGAGGAGAAAAAGAAGCAGAGAGGGCAGGAGGCAAAAAAAATGGATACAAAGTGAAGAACAGAAAAACACACAGATGTGGAGGAGGCACAGAAGAATACCAGAAAAAAAGACAGAAGAGAACAGGGAGGAGAGAGACCGAAAAACCAGTAGAGATAGAGAAGGACGAAGACAAGGAGAAAAACTCAGGAGACGGACGCCAACAGAGAACAAAGGGGA